>ERZ791868.122-NODE-122-length-87392-cov-4.817729_pt1 | contig 87392 bp, 84 predicted proteins | sample MGYA00510281_ERZ791868 | MGnify/ENA primary metagenome ERZ791868 (study PRJEB30046, sample SAMN00792046) | human gut metagenome | study: EMG produced TPA metagenomics assembly of the A metagenome-wide association study of gut microbiota in type 2... | reverse complement strand
GCATTAGCCTTCCAAGCTGAGGGTCGCGGGTTTGAGCCCCGTCTTCCGCTCTCTTGAAAATCAGATAGGAATCGTAAGATTTCTATCTGATTTTTACTTTAATAGCCTTGGCTTATATAGTGTTAATCAACAATCTAATATACAAATGAAATTTTCTATAAACATCTCAATATTTACTTGTGTACTTTCTCTTTTACTATTCAATACCCCTCTTTTTGCACAAGATAATACGTATGATAAAGAATTAGAGCGTCTGGAAAAGAAGTTACCGGAATTATCCGGACAGGATAAATTAGATACATTAAACTATCTTGTACAGCACACAGCTTTCAACTTTCCCAATAAAGGCCGCTTTTTCCTTAAGGAGCTTGAGCAGGAAGCCATCAGACAAAACAATATACGCTATCAAGCATTTGTAAAAAAGAAAATGGTAGAGATATATTTTTATCAATTTGACACAGACAGTATATTTCAGGCAGCTGCCATTGCAGAAGATTTTGCTCGTCAGCATCAGAGAACTAATGACATATTCGAAGTACAACAAACAGTCATTCAACGCTATGCTTTTCAAGGTGAATATGCCAAAGCCATCAAGGCAGGCAAAGAAATGCTGAATGTAGCCAAAGAACTCGGTGATTATTACGGGATGGCAATGGCAACCGCCGGAATAGCCAATAATTATAATGCCATGGGTATTGAAGAAGACGCACTCAAACATTATCTGGAAAGTATAAATCTATTAAAAAAATCAGAAGAGGAGCACAACATGCTATACCTTGACTTGTACAGGATGGTATTACATTGTTATACAATGAAAATGGACTATAAGAATACGACATTATATGCAGATACATTACAAGCTAAAATTGAGGAATGCGCCAATAAAAAAGTAACGTTCGACTTAAACATATATCGCATTGCTCTTGAAAGCAGTCTTACGGCTATGTATCTGGATCAAAAAGATAATGAGAAGACCTATCTGCATTTAACTAAAATGGATTCATTATACAAGCGTACACCTTTTCCTACTATAATTTATGAGCTCAACGGCTTAAAGGCTGATTATTATATTCAAACAGGAGAATATGAAAAGTCACTGACTTACTTTAAAGAAGCTGTTGATTATTTAAAAGAACAAGAAATTACAGATCTTCAAGCATTTAGGCACTATACCAATTATGCTCATACCCTATTTTTGTTAAAGCATTACAAGAAGGCTGCAGAAATCTATGAAGAAGCTTCTGTTTTAGTAAAAGAGAATTTCCAGCAAGACATGTATGCGGAAATGAATCAACTACGCATCATGTACGATTTGGATAAACTGGAAATGCAAGCTGAAAAAGACAAGCTTCAACTAAATGCAACCCATAATAAACTGATCGCGTTTGTCATCACCACCGTATTGCTATTCGCTATCATCCTAATTGTCATTTACAATATGCGACGCATCAGTAAGAAAAACCTCGGCTTGGTGCAACGTATTCGCGAGCAAGACCTTTTAGAAGAAAAATTATCTGAACAACGTGAAGAACTTGACAGACTGCGAATGCTGCATATTACAGAAGAACCGGAAACTTGTAATGAAACCGCTGTTTCGCAGGAAGAAGTTCTTATAATCAAACTAAAGAATTTCCTGAAAGACAATCCCGTATATATTGATCCAGGAATAAACAGAAAAAGCTTGGCTGAAATGCTTGGCACTAATGAGAATTATATACGAACAGCCATCAAAGAACAATTGGGATATACCTTTAATGAATATATGAATGAGTTGAGACTGAATCACACAAAGAAATTATTAGCTACCTCGTCCGACGAATGCACGATTGAAGAGATCGCAATTGCATCCGGTTTTAATAGCCGGAGCACTCTGTATAGAAAATTCCGGGAGAAGTATGACATAACCCCAGATGAGTACAGAAAATTCATTAAACGTATGTAACACCCTTCATAAAGCCTCTCCTCCAACCTGGAAACACAAATTTTCCAAACTTGCAACACAACTTTTCCAGCTGTGCAACAATGTCTACCCCATTCTACACCTATCTTTGCTTACAGAAAGCAGTCATAATAGACTAAGTTTTCAAAGGGTAGAAAAGTCAATTTATAAAATAGAAAATTGCAAATACAAACGTTTTTCGTATATTTGTGGCAATACCAGTAATGGAAGAACATATTTATTAACGAAAGGCGTTTTGCATAATCCTTGTCTCTAAATTTCGCCAAAATTTTACAATCACAGGGATATGCACAACGCCCACACTAATATCTTATATACCTATCTTAAAAATAGCCTATATATCGTTTTGGTGTGGGTAACTGTTGTGTATTTGTGATTGGGGTGTTTGGCGACACCTAGAGACAGATATGCTAACAGTTCTCACACCTTTCTCTTTTTGTAACCGTACCTATAGAAGAATGGGAGCATAAAGCGATTGGTTATCTTGATTATATAAAACCTTTATACATTACTAATATGGATATAGCAGAATTTAAGAAAACGTTAGAGACGATAAAGAAAGAATGGAGCAATGAGGCTCATTCATATATAGATGAAAACTATTTCATCTATATAAAAGGGAATATGAAGAGTTCCTATGTAGAAAAAACTTTGGGAACAAAAATGTTAATGAATATACGATATATTATCCCTGTAGGAGCATACAGCTACTCTTACAAAAATAATAAAGATATCTCTCTTAATGCAATTGGATTCTTTAATAATAAGTACGAGCCTTGTGAAATAATTTTTGATGATTGGGAATTATATAAATTAGATTTCTCACATAACTATTTCAATGGAAAAACTTACTATTATCCTATACCTCATATTAGAAATATCAATAATCCTACTTGCAAAAAAGTATTTGGCAGCGGATATGCTATCGAAGATTTTGATGAAATATTGAATGAGATATGGGAATATATACAAGAAAATAAGAAATAAAATAATATCAAACCAGTTCACGGTTATTTTGAGCACATTCATTATGCCACAAATTTTATCTTACAGACAATTATAATCTTAAATATTGATATTATGAGAAAAGGGATTTTTTACTTATTACCACTATTTACAATACTGTTAACAACGGTATATTCTTGTGGGGATAATAATGAAGATACTCCTCCTAACGTATCTCCATCGGTTACAATACCAGAATCTGAGAATTTGCATCCAACTCTATCGCAACAAGGTGGTACTGCTTTCGTCACATTCACAGCTACAGGAAATTGGACTGCAAGTATAGCAAATACACGCGCTGACAGTTGGATTTCTATTAATCCCATTTCAGGGGGCAAAGGAGAAGCACAAATTGCTATTACGACGCAAGCTAACGAAACTTTTGATGAACGTAATGCTACAATACATTTAAAATGTGGCACAGATGTTAAAAACATAATTGTTAGCCAGAAACAGAAAGACGCTTTAACTATTACTTCTTCCAAATTTGAAATAGATAGCAATGGTGGAAATATTAATATAGAGGTTAAAGCAAATATCACTTTTGAAGTTGACATAAAATCAGACTGGATAAAACAAGTGAAAACAACAAAAACACGTGCTTTGACTACCAGTAACCTGAATTTTGCTATAGATCCCAATAAAACCGGAGATAAACGTGAAGGGGAAATAATCATCAAAAGCGGAGAATTCTCAGAAACGATTAAAGTATATCAAGGATTTGAAAAATTTATCACCTTGACGCAAAAGGATTTTAGTTTACCTAAGGAAGGAGGGGATATAAATATTGAGATAAAAAGTACGCTAGAATACGAGGCTAAAATGCTCTCTAATGTAGATTGGATAACAGAAATTAAAAGTCGTGCTATTTCTACCCATACCCATCATTATAAAGTTATGCCTAATGAAAGCTATGATTCCCGTGAAGTTAAAATCGTATTTTATAGTTTAGAAGATGAAAACATAGCTGACACAGTATCAGTTTATCAGATGTATAAAGAGGATATTCTTGTATCACAAGATGAATATAACATTGATGTAGAGGGAGGAATACTAGAAATCAATGTAAATTCGAACATAGAATTTGACACAACTACCTCTGACAATTGGATACAACAAGTAACCACTCGAGTTTTGTCAGCAAAAACATTACGGTTTACAATTACCGAAAATAAGAATGAGAGCACGCGAACTGGAAGTATCACATTAAAGAGAAATAATATTACCCGAACCATTACAATAAAGCAACTAGGGAAAAAAAATACTGATGGTAATATTGAAGATATGCTTACTCAGCCATGGTAAACTAAAAAAACAGATTATGAATAAGATAAAATACATTACTCACATACTAACAGTTATAACATTCTTCAGTTGTACTGAAGAAGAATTATTCAAGAATAAAGAAGAAATTGAAGTCACGGCAGGTTTTGCAACTACACGCACGACCTTTACCGAAGACAATGGGACTACTCATGTTACCTGGAATACAGAAGATGCCATTGGGTTGTTTACAAAAGAGCAAAACAATTTGCAATATACAGCTTTAAATGAAGGTAATGAAGCAAAATTTGATGCTACCTGGGAGAAATTAAAAGCAGTAGAAGGAGAAACTGTATATGCCTACTATCCCCATTCTTATCAAACAGATAATTTACAAAGGATAAAATTACCAAACTTGATTTCACAATATTATCAAGAGAATGCTTCAAAACAGGATTTTATATATGCTTCAGGCAATATTATTAACAATAAACTCTCTCTACGATTCAAGCATGTTTTTGCATTCCTCAAGATTACTATTCCGTTAGAATTAATTGCTGATAGAGGGGAGAAAGGGGGACTTATTATTAAATCTTCTGAGGATATCAGTTGCGATTCTTATTTCGATTTGGAGAAAAAAGAAATAACTTCAGATAAATTTAATGTTATATGGTATTATATCCCTATGGATAAAGAACTCACTGATAAACGAAACGTTACATGTTACATAGCTGTACTCCCACAGACAAAAGAGGCAGAACTTAAAATATATAACGCAAGTAATGGTAGTGAAGAAAAATGTTTGCTAGTAAAAAATGCTCCATTAGAAGGTTTTAAGGCAGGAAATGTATATACGCTATATTTAAATGAAACTGAAGCTGATATTGAAAAAGACGCTTTAGTTGCTTTATATAAGGCTACAAATGGAGATTATTGGAAAAATCGAACAAATTGGTGTAGTGATAAACCTGTTAGTGAATGGTACGGAGTTACAATAAATCCTACTGGAACTGTACGAGATATCCAGTTAACATATAATAACTTATCAGGAATACTACCAGAAGAAATTGGCAATCTTAAAGAACTTGACTTCCTTAATTTGTATGGTAATAGTTTATCCGGAAATATACCAAATTCTATTACAAAATCAAAACTTAGTACTCTTTGGTTAGCTAATAATCAACTGTCAGGAGATATTTCAGTAGTTCTTGAACAATTAATGGATTTAAAGCAAAACCTAATATCGTTGGATTTAAGTAATAACAAATTTTCAGGTTCTATATCAACTTCTATTGGAAACTTCACAAAATTAAGATACCTACGATTAGGTAACAATCAGTTATCAGGAAATATACCAATAGAATTGGGAAATTTATCAAACCTAATACAATTAATATTAGGTAATAATAAATTATCAGGTTCAATACCAAAAACTATTGGAAACTTAACTAAGCTTCAAACTTTGTATTTAGCAAACAACCGATTGACGGGAAACATTCCTCCTGAAATCGGAAACATGCTTTCACTGGAAACATTTGATATAGGAAGTTATACTGCTGGTTCTGAGGGAGGTGATATGGAAATTGGACCAGGAGGTGAAATAATTACTGGTAGGTCAAAAAATGAAATAACAGGCTCTATACCCAAAGAATTGTGCAGACTTTCTAATCTTAAAAGTTTTGTAGTTATTAACAATTTATTATCGGGAGAAATGCCTAATGAAATTTGGAATATACCAAAACTGGAAGTACTACTGGTAAGTGAAAACAATTTTTCAGGGACTTTATCCGAAGATATTGGTAATGCCAAAAATTTAAAACAGTTATGGCTATATAATAATAATTTTAGTGGTGAACTTCCTTCGACTATAACAAAATTAGTAAAACTTAAAGAGTTATTATTAGGTAATAATAGCTTTTCCGGTGAACTTCCTAAAGATATAGGATTTATGGCTGAATTAAGACAGATCAGTTGTAATAATAATCTATTTACAGGTACGATACCCGTTTCTATTTGTAATTTAATAAATTTAGAAATGCTAGAATTAGGAAATGCATATATGGGAAATGGCATTCCATTGGAAAATTTTAATAAATTCTCAGGGGAAATTCCCGCAAATATTGGCAACCTAAAAAAATTATATCATTTCAGTATTAGCGATAATAATATAGGAGGTATTATTCCTAAAAGTATTGGTAAATTAGTAGAATTGAGAAATTTCAGTATTGCCAATAATAAAATAGAAGGTACTTTACCTAAAGAAATAGGAAACATGAAAAATATAGACACCTTTAATGCTGACAACAACAGTATAGGAGGTATCATTCCTAGAAGTATTACAGACTTGATTACGCTAAGAAGTTTTAGTATCCATAATAATAAAGTAGAGGGTACTATACCAGAAGCGATGGGGAAATTGAAAAAACTAGACTATTTCAGTGTCAGTAATAATAATATAGAAGGCAATGTACCCGAGACATTTGCTGATTTACCAGAACTTCGATGTTTGATTGTGAAAAACAATCGTTTACATGGTATTATACCCCGTAGATTATTACAATCTCCTAAATGGCAAAGTTGGGATCCTGAGATTTTCATATTACCACAGCAAAGTGGTTATATTCTAACTATTGAATAATTTTCATATATAAAAAGTAATCATGATAATACTAAAAGACAGCATTTGAAACAATTCATTTGCTGTTTTTTATATATAGTAATTGCGTTGTCTAAAACAAGTAAATTCACAATTTTCACAATACAGTATTATACAGAAAAAAATATAACTTATTTTACATGATTAAGATAAAACAAGATGTAAACCAAGCCTAAAAAGCGAATAAATAGAACTTTCTTTAATAGTACATAAGCAACTGTAGATCAATTAATATCTAATAAAAGCATAGTTTTTTAGCAGCCGTAGAAATGCCTTAGTTTCCCAAGCTGAGGGTTGCGGGTTTGAGCCCCGTCTTCCGTTCTTCTGAAAATCAGATAATTATCGTAAGATTTCTATCTGATTTTTGCTTTTAGAGAATGCTAAATTTAACGTGGTTTAACCGAGTGAGTTAAACCGAGAGTTAAACCAAAATCTTATGAACACAACAATCAACATAGCGTGCTACCAATGGAAAACTTTAGCAAAAGAAAATGATTACCTACATCTGAAACTCATAATCATAAGGTTTATGGAATATATTAATGAATTTCACAAGTAATGGATAGAGTTCACTCGTCAATCAATACCCTCACTGGACAAGCAACCGCATCATTAGAAGAGAAAAGGAAGCAACAGGAACGTTTGAACGAACAGAGACTTATAAGAGAAGACAGACAAAAGGACTGATAGGATTCGTCAATTCCAATAACCTATGGATTTCTCTCCGAGCTAAATAGATTGAAATTATAATTCAAACTCCTTTTTTATAACAATTCAAGCGTCTGCTTCTTATAATTAAGTATAAAGGAATGGCCTTGCAAGAATTCGATATTTAAGAGTCCAATATTACCATCACCTATTATAAAATCTAACGTATACTCATCCTTTCCTATCTTGAATGTTACATTTCTACATAATTCAGCCGTCTTAATTGATAATTTATTTACGATATTAGCTGTTTCCTTTTGGATTTGCTCAGGTTTTCCTACATATAAACCACGTTGAAGTTTATTATTTCTACATCCTGTATCAAAGGCAAATCGTGTTTTTTTTCCATTGACTTTACTATCTAAAATGATATAATCTATTGCCACATCAGGATAGTCTTCATGGTTTTTCCATTTATAAATAATTCCTTTCACTTTATTATTAGAATCGTAGGGTTCAACAATATTCTTTTCCATATCAAATTTCCAAGCTCCTGATCTAAGGATATTAGCCCCGACGATAAATTTTGGTGCATATTTTTGATAATGCCCAGTAAGATCTGCAACTAAGCAATACACTTTATGATATGTCTTTCCACAAAAAAATATAGAATCTATAAAAGCACTTGAAATCTTATCTTTAGTTTGGTTAACAGGAATTGTTTGTAATTCATCTTCTTTTATTCCGCATGAATCAATAGCAAAAATAGAATCAATTATACATAATGAACAACCCGTATCAATGAGAGAGGGTATGGAGTGCCTTTTTGTCTCATTGAACACCTGTACATCCGTATACATAAACTTATCTTTAAAAATAAGCTTTGATTGTGCTTTAGCAGCAAAACTGACAGCAAGCATTATACATAAGGATAAAAAATATAACTTCATAATTATTTAAAAAATATATCTCTTAAAACATCTCCTATCCACGGTTCTCTCATTTTTTCTCGAAAATAATCATCCTTAAATTTAAAGGCATCTTTATTGTATATTCTTTTAAGATTGTGATTCACACTGTCTCGGTAGTGTAAGATTAGCCGATAATACAATGCAGAGTCATTAATTTCATCTTGTTTTGCAGTTATTGAATCTTTAACAGCAGGTATAGTAGCAAGGGTATCTTGAATTGTACTCGTTACCAACGTGTCTTTTACAAATTTTATATCTAACGTATCTCTATTTAAATTGAGAGATCTATTCGTCTGTGCAAATAAAGCCCCGTTGCTAAGTGCAAGAATTAGTAAGATTGATATTTTAAGTACATCTTTCATACACCGTTTTTTGCAAAGATACAACATTCTAAAAATAGATGTTCCTTTTACCAGAAAAATAGAGGTATATCTGTAAGTTCCAAGTTTTGAGATTTCAATAGAAGCATATCTAAGTCCAACTGTCCTAACAAAGAGTAAATGTTATATATAATGGTAGGAGAAGAATGCAAGAAGCTAAAAAACAAATATGCAAACCGGAAATTATTAGCGAAACACTTGACATCGCCTTCTCAATATCGTATCTTTGTATCATCCTTTTATAGATAATCTTTATTCAACTTTGCATTAAACTACATTTCACGGCATATAGGAACGGAGAAGCAACTGCTTCCCCGTTTTTTTATTCCCTCAACACAGCAGGCTCCGATAGCTCACGGTTATATAAGCGTGGGCTTACACTTATATAAGCGTGAGCCCACACTTGTACAACCGTAATGCCACACTTCAGCAGGTTAAACATATGGTATTCAGCGGACTAAGATGTGGCATAGAGGAGAATAAAGTGTGGCATTTACCTCGCTAACCACAGGCTAAAGATATCAGAAATTCACAATCACAAGACATTCGAGTCATGACACTCATTTTGGCAGTATTCCCGTTAATAATACATAATTCTGCTATTGACAAAAGGCAACGATTATCTACCGGAATCAGTAAACATTATTTTTAATTTGAAGCAAATCACAATAAAGAATGTTTCATTGCGAGCAGAATAATTTCAAAAATATTCCCTCTTATTTCATAATATTACTCCTATACTGCGTCGGCGTCAGATTAACCAACTGCTTAAACGTGCGATTGAAATGAGTGATTGAATCGAAGCCGCATTCCACAGCTATCTGCGAAATATCCATTTCTCCCAATGCTAATAACTTACAAGCATATCCCACACGCATTTCCATCACATACTGCAAAAGCGTCTTCCCTGTATTCTCCTTAAAGTAACGACAGAAGGCGCTGGAGTTCATGCTCGCCATTCCGGCAATTTCATTCAATTTGAGGTTACGGGTATAGTTATTGTTTATGAAAGAAATGATTTTATCAATCCGCTTGTTCCCCAGCGTAGGAAACTTTTCGTAATAATGCAGACTTGCCAGCGTCCTTCTTTGCGGACTGACTGCCAGCTCCTGCAATAAATCCAGCAACCCGCTTATCTGATGAAAACCACTTAATGAAAGAAAGCCGGAAAGCCCCCCCCCTACCCGGGTTGCATCCTGTTTCGGAAAGATGATACCTCTCTTCGATTCCTCCAACAGCATTTTGATTTGCTGAAACTGAGGATAATAATCAAAGGAATACTGCATAAAGTTCTGCTCAAACTGAATGATAGTCCCTTGCACGCGTGAAGTGGCGTTCTCCGAACCATAAATATCATTGCTCCGCATGTAATGGGGCAGATTAGTACCGAACAGAATCACATCACCCGCAGAGAACTTCTCAATGCAGTCGCCTACAAAGCACAAACCATGACTCTCCTTTACGTAAATGATTTCATACTGGCTGTGGAAATGCCACGGATAAGTGAAACGATCATAATCGTAATGCCGCGCCTTAATCGGATTCGACTCCGATATAGGCAACTTTTCATTTATAATCGGTCGGCGCATATATTCTGCAAAGTTTAATTCACACACAAAGATAAGGAAAGACAATAGAAATGCTACCGCATACATGCAAAAATCCGCATATATTCTGCAAATATCCATTTATCGCAGCATTATTTTTGCACGTATATTTGCAGTCAATAATCAGTTAAACTATTAATATATAAATGTTATGGAAAAAACCTGGAGATGGTTTGGCAAGAAAGACAAAATCACGCTCGACATGCTGCGGCAAATCGGCGTGGAAGGAATTGTGACTGCCTTGCACGATGTGCCCAATGGTGAAATATGGACCGAAGAGGCTATCAACGATCTGAAAACCTATATCGAGTCGTACGGCTTACGCTGGTCTGTAGTAGAAAGCCTACCTGTTTGCGAGGCGATCAAGTATGCCGGACCGGAACGTGAACAGTTAATAGAAAACTATAAAGTCAGTCTGGCAAACTTGGGCAAGTGCGGTGTGAAAACCGTATGCTATAACTTTATGCCCGTTATCGACTGGATACGCACGGATTTGCAACATCCCTGGGCAGACGGCACTTCGTCACTCTACTTCGACCGTGTTCGCTTCGCTTACTTCGACCTTCGAATCCTCGGACGCGAAGGAGCCGAAAAGGACTACTCCGCCGAAGAACTGGCAAAGGTTGCAGAACTGGACAAGACCATTACCGAAGCAGAAAAGGATGATCTCATCGACACAATCATCGTAAAGACGCAAGGTTTCGTCAACGGAAATATCAAAGAAGGAGATAAGAATCCGGTGAACATCTTCAAGAAGCTGTTGGCACTCTATAAAGGTATCGACCGTGATATGCTACGCGAAAACATGCGTTATTTCCTCTCCGCCATCATGCCTGTCTGCGAAGAATATGGTGTGAATATGTGTGTGCATCCCGATGATCCTCCGTTCCAGATATTAGGTTTACCACGTATTGTCACCAACGAAGCAGACATCGCCTGGTTCCTGAATGCAGTGGATAACCCGCACAATGGGCTGACCTTCTGTGCCGGTTCCCTCAGTGCAGGCGAGCATAACGATACCCGTGAATTGGCAAAAAAATTCGCTAAACGTACTCACTTTGTCCACCTGCGCAGCACGGCTGCCATGCCCGGAGGCAACTTTATAGAAAGCTCGCACCTGACCGGACGTGGACATCTGATTGATCTCATCCGCATCTTTGAGAAAGAAAATCCGGGACTGCCTATGCGTGTAGACCACGGACGAATGATGCTGGGTGACGAAGACAAAGGATATAACCCCGGATATTCATTCCATGGCCGTATGCTGGCATTGGCACAGGTAGAAGGAATGATGGCTGTGGTGCAAGACGAAATAAACAATTAAAAACTAATAATTAAATAAGGAAATTATGAACGAACAATTCAGTATTGCAGGTAAAGTAGCCGTTATCACTGGTGCAGGTGGTGTATTGGGTGGCAGCATTGCCAAATGTTTCATGGAGCAAGGTGCCAAGGTAGTAGCCGTTGACATCCGTCAGGAACAACTGGACAAACGTGTAGAAGAACTGAAAGCTTACGGTGAAGATGTGATCGGCATCGTAGGTAATGTATTAGACATCGCCAGCCTTGAAAAATTGGCTGATGACATCGTTGCCAAATGGGGACGTATCGACATCCTGCTCAATATTGCCGGTGGCAATATGCCGGGTGCTACGCTGGCTCCCGACCAGAACTTCTTCGACATGGACGTTACCTGCTGGGAGAAAGTGACTAACCTGAATATGAACGGAACCGTTTATCCTTCTATGGTATTCAGCAAAGTGATGGCTAAGCAAGGTAAAGGTTGTATCGTAAACGTATCTTCCATGGCTGCTTACAGCGCTATCACCCGCGTTCCGGGTTACTCGGCAGCTAAGACAGCTGTTGCTAACTTCACTCAGTGGCTGGCAAGCGAACTCGCACTGAAGTACGGAGACGGCATCCGTGTGAATGCTATCGCTCCAGGTTTCTTCATCGGTGACCAGAACCGTGCCGTGCTTATCAATCCTGACGGTTCGCTGACAGACCGCAGCAAGAAAGTTTTAGCCAAAACTCCGATGAAACGCTTTGGAGATATCAACGAACTGAGCGGCGCCGTACAATTCCTGTGCAGCGATGCGGCAAGTTTCGTGACGGGTGCATTGCTGCCGATAGATGGCGGATTTAGTGCATTCAGCGGAGTATAATTATCCTTGTTATTCAAAAAGCATTTTCAATTTTATTCTAAAAAGCTGCTTCTAAGAGGCAGCTTTTTTATTGAGAATAAATATCTTTGTAGCAATTTCAATTTAACCTATACACTATTTCAATGAAAAACGAACCTCCTACTCATGTCCTGGGCCTGGCTCATCCTCCTATTCCCGTTGTACGCATCGGACTCATAGGCTTAGGCAATCGCGGATTACTCACGTTGGAGCGTTATATGCTCATAGAACACGTAGAGATCAAAGCTTTGTGTGAGATACGCCCCGGAAACCTGGCAAAAGGACAGGCCCTACTGACAAAAGGCGGACATCCCGCTGCAATCGGTTATGCCGGAGAAAACGGCTGGCAACAAATGTGTTGCAACCCTGATATCGACCTCATCATTATATGTACGGACTGGCTGACGCATACCCCTATGGCCACCTACGCCATGGAGCAAGGCAAGCATGTTGCCATCGAAGTGCCCGCCGCCATGACCGTAGCCGAATGCTGGCAACTGGTAGATACCGCCGAACGTACCCGCCGCCACTGCATCATGCTGGAAAACTGTTGCTATGATGCCTTTGCACTGACCACGCTGAACATGGCAAGACAAGGCCTGTTCGGTGAAATCATGCATGTGGAAGGTGCTTATATACACGACCTGCGCTCCATGTACTTCAGCGATGAAAACCAAGGCGGTTTCCATAACCACTGGAACAAGGCTTACTGCATGGAACACACCGGAAACCCCTATCCCACTCACGGTTTAGGCCCCGTATGCCAGATCCTGAATATCCACCGGGGCGACCGTTTGAATTACCTTGTATCCATGTCCACCCACCAGGTGGGAATGACGGAATATGCCCGCCGCACTTTCGGCAAGGACTCCCTCGAAGCACAACAGGCTTACTTGTTAGGAGACATGAACACCACCCTCATCCATACCGTCAAGGGAAAGACCATCCAACTGCAATACTGCACTGTTCATCCACGCCCTTACAGCCGTTCACACACCATCTGCGGCACGCGAGGGTTTGCACAGAAATATCCGGTAGCCACAATCAGTCTGGAAGATGTGTGTAGCGGAGAGGCAGACAGTGTAACTACCGAAGAGCTCTTACAACGCTATCAACATCCTTTTACAGCTACCATCGGCAAAGAAGGAGCCCGCAAAGGTGTTCCGAACGAGATGAACTATATCATGGATTACCGTCTCATCTACTGTCTGCACCACGGGCTTCCCTTGGATATGGACGTCTACGATGCCGCCGAATGGTCGTGCATCACCGAGCTTAGTGAACAATCGGTATTGAATGGTAGTCGCCCGATAGAAATACCCGACTTCACGCGGGGTGCATGGGAGATTTTTCCCTGTGTTGCAAAAAACTAATCTTGTGATACAGGGATCAGTCTAATAATGATACAAAGAAATACCCGCTACTCCCATATCCGACGAATGCCGGGAATGGTGGGATAAAGACGATTGACCTGTTCAGTCCGGACGACCTCACATGGACTTCAAGAATTGATATTGTAAAAAGCCCTAAACTGTTTACATCTGCAAAAAAACGTTCTTTTTCCTTGCGTACTTTAAAAAGATACATTACTTTTGCTACCGTTAAACACAGTATTCACCCCTTTAAAACTAAAAGAAAGGGACTAATTTATGTTGGAACTATAATATCTCAGCCAGGACTAAGTTGACTCATCGGGATGATGGGGCTTTGCAATTTTCTTGATTAGTCCTACAATCACATTTATAATTTTATTATTATTCACTTCAATGCAGTGGACAGATAGTGTTGTATCTATCATCATCCCTCATGCATTGGATACAAAACGCATATTGCACTGACTCGTCGCGAAGCGGGCAGCCCATGCCGTATGCGTACACATGAAAAAAGAAAATATGGGAATACGATTAAAAGATTTAAGTAAGCTGGGATATAGAGACAATGTAGCACGCAGTCTGGCAGTAGCCATCGTCGGTAAACATTACAAGCACCAAAGCAAAGAACAGATTATCAAGACACTGAGCGAAGTGCTGGAAAATCCCGATACTTATAAAGAGAATGAGACATGGGGCAAACTGGCCGAACACCTGTCCCCCACCCTCATCGAAAAGAAGTTCACAGCATACGACTTGCTCGACGAGCCGTTGCCCTATAAAACCTATGGCGGCAAGTTCATAGAAACCCTTGCCAAACAGCAGATGAACCTGGCCATGAGGCTACCCGTCAGCGTAGCCGGGGCACTGATGCCCGATGCACATGCCGGATACGGTCTGCCCATCGGCGGTGTACTCGCCACGGACAATGCCGTCATCCCCTATGCCGTAGGGGTGGATATCGGTTGTCGGATGAGCCTGACGGTGTTCGATGCCAAAGCGGATTATCTGAAAAGATACTCGCATCAGATAAAAGAGGCACTGAAAAACTATACCCACTTCGGCATGGAGGGCGGCCTGACCTTTGCACAGGAGCATGAAGTGACAGAACGGGAAGAATTTCAATTAACCCCTCTTCTAAGGGACTTACGCGGAAAGGCCATTCGTCAATTGGCCAGTTCCGGCGGTGGAAATCATTTCGTGGAGTTCGGAGAGCTTCTTCTGCAAGGAGAAAATGTGCTGGGACTGCCCGAAGGCAATTATATGGCATTGCTGTCACATTCCGGTTCGCGCGGACTTGGAGCAGCTATTGCCATGCATTACAGCCGGATAGCCCGTGAAGTCTGCAAACTGCCACGTGAAGCGCAACATTTTGCTTGGCTCGACTTGAACTCGGAAGAAGGACAGGAATACTGGATGAGCATGAACCTGGCAGGCGACTATGCCCATGCCTGTCACGAACAAATCCACCTGAACCTCTCGAAAGCTCTGGGGCTGAAGCCAATGGCGAACGTGAACAATCATCACAACTTCGCCTGGAAAGAGGAGATTGCACCCGGACGCACCGCCATCGTGCATCGCAAAGGGGCTACTCCTGCACAGGCTGGACAACCAGGACTTATCCCCGGAAGTATGGCAACTCCCGGTTATCTGGTAACAGGTCGGGGTGTGGAAGAGTCATTATGTTCCGCTTCGCACGGCGCCGGACGGGCCATGTCACGCCAGAAGGCAAAGGAGAGTTTCACCCAGTCGGCCATGAAGAAATTTCTCTCGCAGGCTGGGGTCACACTGATTGGGGGTAGCATCGAAGAGATGCCATTAGCCTACAAGAACATCGACCGGGTGATGCAACCCCAAGAGACATTGGTAGAAGTGCAGGGCAAATTCATGCCGCGCATTGTAAGGATGAATAAAGAGTAAGAGGCTATGGAGAAAGTATATATGCAAATAACCTCCGGACGCGGCCCTGCCGAATGTTGCCGCGTTGTGGCGCTGGTACTGGAAAAGATTCTGAAACAAGCCGTCGCCAAAGGAGTGAAAACAGAAATCGTGGAACGCGAAACGGGACCTCTCAACCGTACCCTGCTCTCAGCCGTCATCTCCCTGCAAGGCGGAGATTATCATGCGCTGATTGAGGACTGGGAAGGTACTGTTCAGTGGATTGCCAAAAGTCCGTACCGCATTTATCATAAACGGAAGAACTGGTTTGTCGGTGTGCAGACCTTCACGCTCTCCGAAAGCCAGGAGGCTACGGAAGCGGAAATCCGTTATGAGGCCTTGCGGGCATCCGGACCGGGCGGTCAGCACGTGAACAAGACGGAGTCTGCCGTCCGTGCCGTCCATATTCCTACCGGAATGAGCGTGGTAGCTTCCGACCAACGCTCGCAATGGCAAAACAAAAAACTGGCTACCGAACGCCTGCTGTTGAAACTGGCATCATGGAGCATAGAGCAAGCCATGATTCAGGCACAGGCCAACTGGAGTAATCACAACTGCCTGCAACGTGGCAATCCGGTGAAGGTGATCCAGGAGCCGCTGATTTAAAGTAGATGAATGATTTAAAAAGAAAGGAGCAATTTATGTTATCAGAAAAATATGGTCGCACGTTTCATTATCCGTTTTCTCCCGGAACGACCAGTGACGACCGCATCAACCATACGTATTGGGAAGACATTCAACAGATAGAAACCCTGATACACACCGAAAAGCTGGACGGAGAAAATAATTGTCTGAGCCGCTACGGTGTATTTGCCCGCTCGCATGCAGCACCCACCACCTCACCGTGGACCAGGGAACTGCGCGAGCGTTGGGAACTCATGAAAAATGATTTGGGGGACATCGAGATATTCGGTGAAAACCTGTATGCCATACATTCGATAGAGTATCGCAAACTGGAAACACACTTCTATGTGTTTGCCGTGCGCTGTCTGGATCAGTGGTTGTCGTGGGAGGAAGTGAAATTCTATGCCGCTCTGTTCGACTTGCCTACGGTGCCCGAATTACGAGTGGAAACGGTAGAAAGATTGACGCGGGAAGCATTGCAGCAACAGGTCGTTAGTCTGGCACAAGAGCCGGGTGTGTTCGGAACACGCGATCCGCAAACAGGCGCAGATTGTACCCGTGAAGGGGTAGTCACCCGTAATATAGGTGAATATCCTGTAAGTGAATTTGCCCGTAACGTATTCAAGTACGTACGCAAGGGGCATGTGAAGACCGATGAGCACTGGACACGCAACTGGAAGCGTGCCCGCCTCATCTGGGAAATAGGAAAGGAGGAATAAAATGAATTGGAAACTGACAGATAATAAGAATTGGGACTCACTGGAACAACAGTTCCGGTGGGTACAAGATATGAACTTCGTGATGCAGCACCATTTACATCACGAAGAAGGTAGTGTGGCCGTACATACCCGCATGGTACTGGAGGCATTGCAGCAACAGCCGGAATATCGGGCCTTGCCTGCACAGGAACAGGAAATATTGTGGGCAGCCGCTTTATTGCATGATGTGGAGAAGCGTTCTACTTCGGTAGATGAAGGAGGAGGTATTATCACTTCCAAAGGACATGCCAGGCGTGGGGAATATACGGCACGCACGATCCTTTACAGGGATATTCCTACTCCATTTCATATCCGGGAGACTATTGCTGCGCTGGTGCGTTATCATGGTTTGCCGGTTTGGATTATGGAGCGGGAGAATCCTGTGAAGAAGCTGTGCGAAGCATCTCTCAGAGTGGATACACGTTTACTGAAAATGCTTGCTGTGGCGGATATTCAGGGACGTATCTGCAAAGATAAATCTGCACTGATGGAGTCTGCCGAGTTGTTCGAAATGCTTTGCCGTGAACAGGATTGCTGGGGAAAGGCACGAAGCTTTGCAACGGATCATGCCCGCTTTCAGTACTTTCATACTGAGGATGGGTATATAGATTACATTCCACATGATAATTTCCGGTGTGAAGTTATCTTATTATCCGGTTTGCCGGGGATGGGGAAAGATCATTATATCCATACATTGCCGCAGGATATTCCTGTGATAAGCCTCGATGCTATCCGGCGAAAGTACAAAGTCAGCCCTACGGATAAGGCTGCCAATGGCAGGGTGGTACAGGAAGCCAAGGAAGAAGCTCGCAGCTATTTGCGTAAAGAGCAAGGTTTTGTGTGGAATGCAACCAATACCTCAAAGCAAATGCGCTCGCAATTGATTGATTTATTCCTCACTTACGGGGCTAAAGTGAAGATTGTTTATATCGAAAAGCCGTATGAGGTATGGAGGAAACAAAATCGTGAACGGGAATTTATGGTTCCGGAAGCGGTACTGGATACAATGCTCGGGAAGCTGGAAGTTCCGCAACTGTGGGAGGCACATGAAGTGGTGTATGCTGTCTGACAGTAGACATAAGCTACTGATAGTTTTTCTTTCATAACACGATCCCTTCCTTCATTACATTGATGCTGAATGGGGTCGTGATTCTTTCCCATACACGACGCAACACTACCATCGGACTGATAATCACCCCGGTCTCCACTTCCACTTCATACAAATGACGGGTAATCTCCAATTCACGTTCAGGTGCCAAATGATCACCATCCAGCAATATGAGTAAGTCTATATCCGAATCTACCTGTGCATCTCCCCGAGCTTCGGACCCATAGAGAATGGTCTTCGCATCAGGAGCAATGCGATGCACTACTTCTGCAATCCGGCGAACAATATCAGGTCGTTTCATAACTTAATCTCCTATTCTCTAATTACACGACAAAGATAATAATGTTTTCGGAGTTTCCCTGTCTTAAAACAAACCTATTTTAAGACCTAAAGACAATAAAAATGTGTAGCAAGAGTAATCCAAAAGGTGATAGAAAGAAGATAACCTTGCTTTTTTATAAGACTGACATATAAATAGATGACTTTTATGTACATTTGTTCAAATAAAAAACAGTACGCTTATGGGAGAATTCAATATATACAATGAAATACTCGATTTTAGCGATTTCATTCATCTGTTTCTTAATAAGGGTAAGAAAATTACCTTAGAAAAGAACGAGTATTTTTGCAGGGCAGAAGAGAATTTCCCTTTTGTAGCTTATCTTGAGAAAGGTGCATTCAGATACACCTGTGATGATTCCGATGGAAAAGAGCATATTTTGTCTTATGCATTTGAGAACGAAATTCTCGGCAATTATTCGCCTTTGCAGAATAATTGTTACACAATTTCTAATATACAAGCTATTCAAAGCTCCGTCGTATATACACTTTCTATATCTGAGATAAATTCATATTTCAATAGTAGCATGGATGCTCAGTTACTTGGCAGAAGGATAGCAGAAGTTGTTCTTTTTTCAATGGCACAAAGACTTAAATCTCTATATTGCGATACTCCGGAAGAACGGTATCTATCATTAGTCACCAAATGTCCTGACGTACTAAACAGGATAACACTCAGAGAAATGGCTTCATATTTAATGCATATGGTTCAGTAGAAATGTAAAACTAACTAATTGATATATAAGCATATCATGTTTTGCAAGATCGCAAAAAGGTACAAAAATTTACAATGTCTGAACAACACTTTTTTTTTTGAGCGAAAGAGAGCGTAAAAGAACTGGCTAACTTTGGCAAAAAATCGACAACAAATAATAATATTTAATAGTAAATTAACATCACAAGCGAGCAAAATGAGATTGAAATCGTCCAAAATCGACTAAAATCTCATAGTAGGTTGAGCTAAAAGGAAAGTTTGAAGAGGTGGATATGATAGATATTTGCTTGGCAAAAGAAAAAATATAGGCTCAGTCCTGAATGATGTAAGCGAGTTCTGAGAAAAAAGAAAGAAGTACAACACAATCCTATCCCAATTTTTAAGTGAATTGAAATTAAGAAAGTTAGCTTATTGTGATAAGATTTGAGGTACAAAAACAAAATTTCAAGGTTCTTCGTCACTTTTGGTGGTAAAATCTGTTGTAATGAAATAAAATCAGAAAGCGGTATTTTATTGTTAATGATTTAATATACAGTAATATATTATCTATTTAATATTGCATACATGTAATCATTTTAGTAATTTTATGGTTCTTCAATTCAACAAGTTACCAAATGATTAACATATCTGCAAAAGACAAAGATAGTACAAAAAAGCGAACTAATGGCCTCTATTGTCAAATAAGCAAATGGTTCAAAAATAAATTCTCGGATAAAGGATTACTCATTCGTAATATTGAATTTTCTGATTGCTGCTGTACCTTGCATGCTGATACCCATTCTCAAAGTTGCTCCTGTCCAAACTGTGGTAGACTTTGCTATCATGTCCACAAATACTACATTCGGACTTTGGAAAGCCTGGAGCTTTTTAATTTGCAAGTTGTAATACAGGTGCGAGTACGCTACTATTATTGCGATCATCCGGACTGTCCCCAGCGTACGTTTTCCGGTTCTCTTACCATAGCCGGCCCTAATGCTCGCAAGACTCATGAAGTACAACAGCGCATTCTTAAGACTTCGCTGCACCTGTCCGGTCGAAAAGCCTCCCTCCTTTTGAAATCCCAAAATATCCATGCCAGTACCTCCGGGTGTACCAGAGTGGTGAAGCGTCTGGGTGAATCAAACCCTCCATGCACAAGTACACATATTGGAATAGATGATTTTGCCAGTAAAAAAGGGCATGTTTATAAATGTGTGGCATGCGATCAGGATACGGGATTCCCAGTGGCTATCTTTGACTACCGCTACGGTGAGGAACTCAATCAATGGTTGCAAGAAAACCAGCAGATAGAGCTTGTAACCCGGGACGGTTCTCATGACTATGCACGGGCCATATCCACTCATCTTCCGCGAGCGATTCAGGTTACAGACCGCTTCCACCTGGTCAAGAACCTGCTTAAAGGAATGACTGAATTCATTCAAAAGACGCTTTATCAGACGAATGAAAAGCTCTCCTATCCCTATCCTTCATTAGATTATGACTATATGTTTAAGGATTTGTGTGATATAGGAGAGAAAAAGCATAGGGAAAGAATAGATAACTATTTGAAAATAAAGAAAATGACAATAGAAGAGACTACAAGGTCTGAAATACTAGCCGCGATAGGAAAAAGTACGGCTTATGTACGCAACCTCCTGCAGGGGAAAGGACTCTCAGTACACCTGAACACCAACCAAAGGAAAGCTATAAAATATCTTTCTGAAATGGCTAAAATAGTGAGTGATGGAATAATGTCTACAGCCACATTGATCAAGAGAATGGAAGGAAAACTGGATTCATATCTGGTATCAAGACTCATGAGAACTATAACAGAAGTCTATACCAAAAAGAGAAAAGAAATCAGGGAACATAACGAAAAACTCAAAAAGTCAAAGATCAAAAAGAAGGTAAAGGTAGCCCCCATTAGGGAGTTTCTCCTCAAAGGGAAAACCAAGGATGAGAAGTTTGATCTAAAAATGAAATCAAATGAAGCTATTGCACACGCAGTGGACCTATGCATAGACTTCAGGAAAATACTGAAGGGAGTAGAGGCAGACACTACTCTGGATGAATGGATCAAGAAAGCGAAAAAAGCAAAATGCAAGGCTATCGCTAAATTTGCAGCGAATATAGAAGACGATAAGCAAGCGGTAAAGGCTGCAAGTCAAACCGAATACAGCAATGCATTACTCGAAGGGACGGTTAATAGAATTAAATGCACAAAGAGGACAATGTATAACAGAGCGGGAATAGAATTGTTGAGAACGAAAGTTATTTACGGATTATGACTATTTACCACCAAAAGTGACGAAGAATCAATTTTAATCAATAGCAATTTTTAATGAACGCTATGATAATTGTTTCATCAAAACTATATATCTTTGCGTAATAATTATATTTATATAACTAATATGGAGAACTTAAATAGGATAAAGGTCGTATTAGTTGAACATGAAAAAACAGGCAAGTGGTTAGCTGAAAAACTTGGTAAATCTACATGTACTGTTAGTAAATGGTGTAAGAATACTGTTCAACCTGACCTAAAAACTCTAAATGAGATAGCAGATTTACTTTGTGTAGATGTGGCAGAACTAATAGTACGGAAAAATAAGAAAGAATTATAAAATGGAATTAAGTTATAATCTTATAAACCAAGATGTTTTTGAAGGTCTAAAAGAATTAGAATCAGATAGTTTTGATTTGTGTATAGTTGACCCTCCTTATGGAGCTTCATCAAAGAATAATTGGGATTATGGAAAGAAAGGAAAAGTTTCGGGATTTGGTGGTGAATGGAATCTTGAAAATGAAGCATGGGATTTGTTATCTCAGGATGACTCGTTTCTAAATACTTTTGCTTGGCTCAAAGAACTAAAAAGAATTATAAAGTTAGAAGGTTCAATTTGGATTCATGCAACTTACCATAATTCGGGGTTTGTAAATGTGTGTTGTCAACTATTAGGACTTGAGATTATAAATGAAATTGCTTGGTATAAGCGAAACTCATTCCCTAATCTGTCGGGCAGAAGATTAACAGCAAGCCACGAAACGATATTATGGGTACATAAAGGCGGTGAGAAAAAAAGAAAATATTTCTTTGATTATGAAGCATCTAAAGCCTTCTATTCATCTTCTGATTTGTTGAAAGAAAAAGATAAGCAAATGAGAACAGTGTGGGATATACCTAACAATAAGTCTAAAGATGAGATGAAGTTTGGGTCACATCCAACTCAAAAGCCTCTAAGAGTATCAGAAAGAATCCTAACTTTATGTGGTGTAAAAGATGGTAAATTATTAATTCCATTTGCAGGCTCGGGTACTGAAATGGTTGCTGGTCTAAATTTTGGAATGAATGTGACTGGATTCGAAATAGACAATGAGTATATAGATATTGCGCAAAAGCGATTAGAAGATGCGCTACAAAAGAAAAAAACTTCTTTATTTCAATGAAACCACTACAACCTGTTATTAAATGGTCTGGAAGCAAACGAACAGTAGCTTCACAATTAGGCGAGTTCTTTCTTCCAGCACAAACGTATTATGAGCCCTTTGTAGGTGGAGGAGCAATGATGCCTTTTGCAAAGGCTGATAAGGGAAAAGCAAGTGATATTATTCCTGAACTTATAGCTTTGTGGAATGAGATAAAAAACAATCCTGAAGTTGTTGCAAACGAATATGAGATTCGATGGAATAGATTGCAAAACGAAGGTTTTCAAGTGTTTTATGAAGTTAGAGATGTTTTTAATTCAACAAAAAATCCACTTGACTTTTTGTTTTTGACAAGAACATGCCTAAATGGTATGATTAGATATAACAATGCAGGTGAGTTTAATAATTCATTGCATTTGACAAGACCAGGAATTGACCCGAAAAGATTGGCCGCTATAATCAGTCAATGGCATAATGTTGTCAATAAGTTCAGTTTTCTAAATGTAGATTATAGGGAATGTTTAGAAGATGTAAAGAAAGGGGATTTTATGTTTTTAGATCCTCCATATGGAGGCACTAAAAGTAGATATACTCAAACTCCGTTCAGTCTTGAAGAATTCTATCAAACGCTTGATTTGCTCAATTCCAAAGGGGTTAACTGGATGCTTACATTTGATGGTTCTTCTGGGGAACGTAATTATTCATACGCTCCACCAGAGGAATTATATAAGTCAACATTCAAGATAAAGACAGGTAAATCTGCCTTCAGAAAAGTCATTGATAAGGTACAGGAGGATATCTTTGAATCAGTGTACCTCAATTACAAAACTACTTTGTTTTAGTGCAATTTTTTGAAGATATTCGATTAAAATTTCACCTTTACCTTCAGCGTAAACATGTAGTTTTGTGATTGCTCCAAATTCGAACGCGAAGATAGCATCCAATTTACCTCTAACTAATTGGTTTGTTAATTCACGTTCGTTCTTGTAAAGGAAAGCACCAACTGAAATCATACTATATTTTACTTTGCCTAAAGTACCATTAAAAAATTTCCAGTCAGTTTGATTGTCAGCTTTATACGCTGTAGGCTCACTATTAAACAAATCATTGATATAATCTTTCAGCCTATTTCCTATGTTATCTTCAAGGTCTTTACCATAGCCTTTAGACTCGATTGTAACAAATATGAGCTCTCCGTTTCTATCAATTTGGAAAATATGGTCAGGTCTTTTACTGAGTTCTGATACACGAGGAAGTGAAGTCCATTTATATTCTTTTTCTGCATCGAAAAAAGAAATACCAGACCAATCACCACCAGGAGGATTGCAGAAACATTCAAAAATACCTAATTCCTCATGTGCGGAAAGTATTTGATGTATTGCACAATCAGTATCATGTTCAAAATACTTAACAGTAGGATTTGAGATATATTGAAATTCTATTGATGTAGAATTTTTCTGCAATGTTGCTCCAGTTTCCATGAAAATATATTGGTTGCATGTCGCACTATCTACGAATAGATAGTTACAGCATGTAAAAATAGCTTCAAACAAGCCATTGCTTTCACAAAGGGAGGCTGGGGATGTAAGTAACTTGTTCCAAGTATATGTGGAACCAGGACCAGATACAACAGCCATAATATTAGCATTTTTTCCCAAAATCATTCTACATAATGGGGATAAGCCTCTATCAGGACGAGAATCATCGCCACGTGGTTTAAAACCTGTTATCCATACAATAGCTAAATCTTTATTTAGATCAAAATTCACATCAAGACCATTATAAGTCTGTTTAATCCATTTCTTCAGTTCAGGAAGATTACTCATTGGAATAAGACAAAAGGGTAAACCTTTTGCTGTAATAGGAACAACTGAAAGTGATTTGATATATGATTTAAGAAGTTCAAAAGTAGCAGACACTCTCACTTTGTCAGAAGATTTTTTTTGCCACTCTTCCTTATAGTTTTGAATCAACCAAGATGTTCTATTCTTAGATGTAAGCAAATTATTCCATTGATTATTTTTTAGTGTGTCGTTTGTCTTTCGTTCGTTCGATAAAACTTCCACCATTCTAACTGCCTTATTCTTCAATTTATTTACAATTAAAGAAGTATCTTCGCCATTAAGAATCTGACGAATATAAACAAGCCCATCATTATATCCTAACGCTGAACTATAGGCTTCTAAATTTTGTGGTGTCATTGATGGATGTGCTCGATACACAGGTAAACATACACTATCCATATCATGAGATAATGAAACATATGAAAATGGAACAGCAGGGTTAGGATATCTTGGTGCTTTAGGTATTCTATTTTCACCATCCAACTCAATGCCTCCAATTTCAGCATAGTAAAGGTAAGGTACATTCGCAAATACACTGGCAAGTGCACGACCATTTCTTTGCCATGCATTGTTTCCTGCTGGAAGTGCTGAACAATATTCAATTCCAAGAATAACCTTTTCTTTATCGCCTATAATCTCTGTCAAATATGAATCGGCAGATTCTCTTAGTTTTCCGCCAGCTTCATAGATGATAGTTCCTAAATCAATGTTGCTCCACCTTCCATGTCCTGATAGTAACTCTATAATAAAAAGAGTGTTATCGTTTTTTATAGAGTATTGCGGTTTATATATAGGGCTGTTTTTTAACTCATAAGTTGAGTTGAAAGCCTCTGTTATCATTTTAAGAGTACGCTCGCACTCAACAATGTTATCACCATGAATTCTCAGATATCGCGTAGTCATAGCTATATAAAAGAACGCCCTTTTAAGAAAAAAGAGCGTGGTAGAATTCCAGTTGATACCAAGGCCTTGCACAGCCCACGTCAGACAACAATAATTCAGTCCACGCTCATATAATGTAGCGCAGACACCCTCGTTGTCTTAACTAGCTGACGTATTTTAAAGTGCAAGTTTTGGTACTCAGTTGAGTCAAGGATGTCTAATACTATATACTTTATTTTCTGTTAAGTTGTTCTATCGATTTTAATATTAATACTTAAGTAATTTACCTTGCATAATATATGCGTTGCAAAATTACATATATTTTTTCAGTAATAGCCTATAGATGTTTAAAACGTTTGCATTTGATGTCTATTTACTTTAATGTACTATGAACAAACTCCATACTTTCCATCTTGCTATTTCTTCAATCCATAACCCTCTTGTCTATCATAGTCAAGATGATGGGCAATATCCAATGCAGCTCAACATACAAGTAGAATTAAATAACACCATAGCCTCCTGAGAAGCAAGAAAGTCATGATAGGTTTCTACCTTTGCAGTAGTCTCAATGGTAAACACCGTTTGGCGTTCAACAAAGCGAAGCATATCTGCCAGTTCTTCTTTAGACGTAAATTGCATCTCGCTCAATATTTTGCCGGAATAGCTGTCGCATATTCTCATGCAGAGTTAATAAATCAACCTTACGTTGAAACAGTTTCTCAAGTTCTTCCCTGACATCTTGCAGAGTGAAGTAATCGATAGCCTTGCGTGGCTTCACGCAAACATCAATATCACTGTCTTCCCGTAGCTCACCACGTGCAGCAGAACCGAACAAAGCTATCTGCTCTATTCCGTACTTATCACCCGCAGTATGCTTGAACTCGCGTAGGATATTAAGAATTTCTTCTGTAGTTTTCATCAGGTTGCCTCCTATGCTTTCCGTTTACAAGTACAAAGATAACAATGTTTTTGGAAATACAACTTACTGCAATACAATACTTACCGAGAAATATGGCGCTATCTGGAAACAAGGATCATATTCCCTCCCCATCGCCTTAAAGAATGCCGACAAGCTTCTGCCATCATAATAAGCATTGCGTACCGCATTTATCCCCACCGTAACAGGCAAAGAAATATGCTTGGAAACCTTGAATTCAGGACGGAAACCTACCACAATGTACTGATGCGTAAAAATCTTATCAGCACCATTCAACTCAGTCAGAGCCATCTGCCCACCCATTTCCGTAATGAAACTGATGCTGAACGTTTTGTTCACATTATACCCAACCGCAAGGTTAGCCCCATCCCAAGCCGAGAAACTACAAGTCAGTTTATGCCCATAATTCCAGTTTACGTATAATGCAGGAAACGCCATAGGATAACCGAAAGCATTGTTCAATGCCAAACCCGCACCCAGTTCCAGATTAGGGAGTATACGCCTGACAAAGACCAACCCCGCACTTCCCAATACATTCCGGAAACGTAAATGCGAAAACCGTGTATCATCCGTATACACGCCGACACCGACACTCGTCATCATCGACCACTTCTCACTCAAAGGCCGCACATGGAAAAGCGACATCTGCAAATTCAGAATCTCGGACAACACAAGAGGCTCTGCAATATTCTTATTATTCAGAGACGCATAATCGCCCGAAAGCCCGATCCCCCATATCGTAGGCTGATTGTTTTCGTTCTTTTTCATCGACAAAGGCAGATTGGCACTTCCGTGATAGACCATGGCGGAACCTTTACTGTTACCTACTTTCTGATTGTGTTCATCCCGATAAGCCGATGTACCGAAATACTCTGTTTTAATAGTGATCTGTGCAGTGCTTTCCACAGAAACCAGTACTAATAAGACTGTTGCAATAGATATCCACTTCATTTTTGTTTCTTCTTTTAATGATTTGTATGCCACAAAGATTGTCAATATCAATGCGAACGAGAAAATCTTTTTGACCAAACCCCGGCCTGCTTATGACGAAACAGATAAGCAGCAACCACTTTATCCCTTATCTTTGCAACATGAAGAAACATCTGACTTTCAAATCGCAGCAGCTCTCTACTATCTTCTGGCTACTCATTGCCGGCACTTTCTGGATACAATTCCTCAATATGTCGACCAGTATATGCGAAGCAACGCTTCTCACCATCTGCATAAGCGGCAGTTATATGCTAGTGAACCAATATCTATGCAACCATCTGCTGAAAAAAGCGATACGCACCAAGCAGATGAAGCCTTTCTGGATATTGTTTATAGTACTTTGCATCCCCACAAGTACACTGGTAGCCTCCTACTTCGTCCTCTTCCAGTATCTTGAACAAACAGGTATATTCCCTGTATCCAACATCTTCATAGAGGGAGAAGAGAACCTTCTTTTCAACTCTATCCTCTTGCTACCGGGTACATTGGTTATCAATCTCGCCTTCTGTGGTCTGTGCTTCTATTCAGAAAACCTGCAATTAGAAAAAGAGAAATCTCAATTCCTCTTCCAGACATTACGGCAGCAAATCACCCCTCACTTCATGTTCAATGTGTTGAATCACATCAACATCCTGATGCAGGATAATGTGCCTTTAGCTTCTTCCCTTTTAGAGAAATATTCCGATATCCTGCGCTACCAATTGTATAACGGTCAGAAAGAACTTATCAGCCTGGAACAGGAGATAGAATTCCTGCAAAACTACATAGCGATAGAAAATATTCGCTGGGAAGACAAACTGGCCGTAAGCACCGAATGGGAAGTAGAAGACGGCAACATCGGATTCCCGCCTTTGTTATTACTGACATTCATAGAAAATGCCTTTAAACATGCATCGCACACACCCACGGAGAAAGGACAGGTACAGATACGGTTCAAACAGAATGCCCATCATATCCTTCTTGAAGTCGGCAATACCAGCTCCCCGCATCTGCAACGACCAGGCACCGGACTGGGACTGGCCAATGCAATCAAACGACTGGACATCCTGTTTCACAAGAAGTACCAGTTGTCCGTCAACCAAACAGATACCTATTATCAAACCTCACTTAGCATTGAAATATAAAAGATGAAAGACTCCCCTGAACAACAACCCCTGAAATGCCTCATCGTAGACGACGAACAAATCGCCATCAAAGGCATTGCCAACCACATCAGCAAACTGGACTTTCTCACAGTCAACGCTACCTGTTCTTCTGCACTCGAAGCAAGAGGAATATTAGAAAACCAGTCTATCGACCTCATGTTTCTGGATATCAATATGCCCTATCTTTCCGGCATCGATTTCCTGAAATCATTGGATGAAGCACCATTGACCATACTAACTACCGCCTACTCCGAATATGCCCTGGAAGGCTATCAACTTAATGTTGTTGACTACTTACTGAAACCAATCTCTTTTCAGCGTTTCTTTCAGGCAGTGACCAAGGCCGCCCATACCTTCAGAACCCAACTCTTACTGCAAAATAATGGAATAGAAGAAACCGCCCGGGAAATGTATATCAGGCAGGGGGATGCATTTACCCAGATATCCTGGAAAGATATACTGTATGTAGAAGGTATGCAGAACTACCTGAAACTGCACTTCAAGTCCAAAACTCTCATCATCCATCAGACCATGACTTCACTGGAAGAAATTCTGCCTCAAAGCGCCTTCTTCAAAATACACAAGTCTTTCCTTGTAAACCTCTCGCACATCGATTCCATCGCCAAAGGAAGAGTCTTCATCAACGGGAAAGAACTTCCTGTTTCAGCCCTGCGACGGGAGGAATTACTGCAAACAGTAGTCTATAAGAATTTAATCAGCAAATAAAAATTGGGCACATCCCTTCATGAACCATGACAGATTAGACAAGATTTCCGAATATTACATCTATCTTTGCAGGCGTAAACAAACAACGCACATTTTATAAAGAAAGTTTCTAAAACTCATTACCAAACTTACGCATAAAACAGATGAAAACAATCGTAAACGTCCCTACTAAGCAAAGCCTGATTCGGGAAACAAGAGATTATTTAATGATCGCCCTCGGATTAATTCTTTATGGTATAGGCTGGACAGTATTTCTATTGCCCAATGACATCACCACCGGAGGAGTGCCGGGTATCGCCTCCATAGTCTATTTCGCTACCGGCTTCCCTGTGCAGTACACTTATTTCAGTATCAACCTCATCTTGCTACTACTCTCTATCCGCATCCTGGGCTGGAAGTTCAGTATCAAAACTGTATTCGCCGTATTCACCCTGACATTCTTCCTTTCCATCATTCAGAGACTGGCAAGCGGTGTGGTCTTACTGCACGATCAGCCTTTCATGGCGTGCGTCATCGGTGCATCCCTCTGCGGAGGCGGCATAGGCATTGCTTTTTCTTCCAATGGTAGCACAGGCGGAACGGATATCATTGCCGCCATCATCAATAAATACCGGGATATCACGTTGGGGCGTGTAATGCTGATCTGTGACCTGATTATCATTTCTTCCAGTTATTTTGTGTTGAAAGATTGGGAGAAGGTGGTTTACGGTTATGTAACCCTGTACATTTGCAGTTTTGTTCTGGATCAGGTAGTGAACAGTGCCCGGCAATCCGTACAGTTCTTTATCATCAGTGAGAAATACGATGAAATAGCCCGGCACATCAATGTATATCCGCACCGAGGAGCCACCGTCATCAATGCTTCCGGATTTTATAGCGGCAAGGAACAGAAGATGTTGTTCGTACTTGCCAAGAAGCGCGAATCAACAATTATATTCCGATTGATAAAGGATATAGATCCAAACGCATTTGTATCACAAAGTGCGGTAATCGGAGTATATGGAGAAGGGTTCGACAGAATAAAGGTGAAGTAGCTACAAGTGATGAACTATGGGCTACAAGTACCTTTCGGAATAATGGCAGTGCGAGCTACTCGTTACTTGTAGCTTGTAGCTCGTAACCACCTTCTTTCCAAACATACACTACAGGGCGGCGGAGATACGGTTTCAGTTTCTCTGCCGCTTCTTTATCCATATAGTCCGTAGTTGTAAAAGTAAAGGTCAGTGTATTGTCCTTTGCAGAAAGATCGGCTTTCATCAGCAGCATATCTGCCTGTTCGCCGGCATCTCTCACTTCATAATCCATCAACGTATCTGGTAATGACAGGAAATCTTTCATTACAGGAGGCGTGAGGAAAGAAGAAGCAGGCAATTCTTCCCAACCGGTGGTATAGAAATGGACATCACTATCACAAGCAGGGGCACAAGCTGTAGATACGGTACAGATTACTTTCGTACTGTCATTCGTAGCCAGCAGTTTCATCTGCCAGGAGCTTTGCGGTGTCATCTGGATACGGATGTAGTCGGGAGCAAGCTCCGTCATTTCCGATTTGCCGCCGAAACGGTTGGTTACTTCCGCTTTCATCTTACTTTCAAGGAAGTCGATACAGTCGGCACGGTTCACGGCAGTAAGCAGTGGACTGAGGCTATCGGGCATATTTTTGAAAAAGGTTTTAGCTTCCTGAGCTTGCAGAGAACACATCCAGGCACAAGCCAAACACAAAAACATAGTCAATTTCTTCATCATATTATTTTTCTGTTATTCCTATTTTGTATTTTATTACTTCAACGCAATCTTCAGAGCCAGGAGCATATCTCTCCAAGAAAACGTGCATCTATTTCATCAAAGGTATTCAGGCTTTCACTATCTATATCGAGCACGCCCCACACCTCGCCATTCTCACGAATCAACGGAACGACGATCTCCGAGCGCGACAATGAACTGCAAGCTATATGTCCGGGGAATGCATCTACATCGGGCACCACCAACGTCTCCGCCTTAGCCCATGCTGCACCACAAACACCCCGTCCTTTCCGGATACGTGTGCAGGCTATCGGTCCCTGAAAAGGTCCTAATACCAGTTCTTCCCCTTTCACCAGATAGAATCCCACCCAAAAGAAACCGAAAGTCTCTTTCAGTGCAGCCGAAACATTAGCCAGATTGGCTATAAGGTCATTTTCGCCTTCAATCAGGCTCTTTATCTGGGGAAGCAAAGTCTGATACTTTTCGGCCTTGCTGCCGTTGCTGATACATAAATCTTCTGCCATTCAATTATAGTAATAAAGGGAATAGCAACTATACACCTAAAACGATATTAGCATCAATGCCCAACTTCCGACTCATCTCTCGTGCCACTTTTAAAGTAGGTTCACACTTACCGGAAAGATATTCACTAACGCGTGAAGGACTAACATTCAACAACTCAGAGAGTTTATTTTGAGTTAATCCCATCTCATACATGCGTAATTTTATCACATCAACCAAAGCGGGCGCTTTCACAGGAAAATGTTCCTCTTCATAGTCGGCAACCAAATCCGCAATCAAATCCAGTTCAAGATAATTCTGATCATCAGCAGGTGTCTCATTGCTAACAACTTTCAGCAACTCTTCAATTCTCATACAAGCCGCTTTGTACTGTTTCTCTGTTTTTATCTTTGCCATACAATTTACAGTTTTACGTGTGTCTCACAAATATGCAATATTAAGCCTTGGAACAGTCTTTATTATCATACTCTTTATGAGTGCCAATAAAACGAATAAAAACCTTTTTAGCGGCAAATAACACTATTGCAACCAACCGATAATCATTACCTTTTATATTAAAAACAAACCTGTCATTGCCCACATAGTCAACACTATTAAACGTTTGCTTCATATCGGTCAAACATGTCCAATCTGCTTGTTCTGTCTTTTTATACCAATCACGCAAAGGTATATCAGCGTCAGCATGCTTCTTGACGTATTCTCTTATAGCCGCAAATGATATTATTCTCATTTCACACTCAATTTGACGCAAAGCTAACCACAAAATTCTGAAATTCAAAACATCTTTCGAATATTTAGAAAGCGCCAGCATTTATTTCACAAATAGCCACTTTTTCTTTCTAAATACCCCCAAAGATCATTTACTTCCCAAATACAGGAAGAACATTCCAATCAATACCAAAATGAGATCGACAGCCTTACTTTTTAAATTCTTTTCACGGAAGAAGAGAACTCCGAAAAGGAAGGAGACAACCACACTGCCCCGACGTACCATAGAGACAATGGAAATCATGGAGTCTTCATAGCTCAGGGCATAGAAGTAGGCAAAGTCAGCTGCACTAAGGAAAACGGATATCAGGATGATAGTCCAGTCCCAACGGAAAGGGGTACTTTCTTTTCGTTTGGGATACCATAGTAAAAGGATAATGGGACACATGATAAATACCTGATAGACATTATACCACGACTGCACCGCCATAGGATTGAATTGCTTCATCAGATACTTGTCATAAAGTCCGCTGATAGCTCCGGTGATGGCAGCCAGCACGATGAAGTAAATCCATTTGTTATGTTTAAAATCAATGCCTTCCTTCTTACCGGAACGGCTCAGCATAAAGAAAGAAAGTATGGCAAGCATAACTCCGATCCATTGATACAGGTTCAGACGTTCACCGAATATCAGCATGGCACCCACCAGTACCATTACAGGGCGGGTAGCATTAATCGGGCCGACAATCGTCAACGGCAAATGCTTCATGCCAAAGTAACCGAATATCCAGGAAGATAGAACGATAAATGACTTGACAATGATAAACTTATGTACCTCCCAACCTACAACAGGTACTTCAAACATTGTTCCGTTCAAAGCAGGAGTAAAAGCGGAAATCAGTATGAAAGGAAGAAATATCAGGCTGGAGAATACCGTATTCAGAAACAGAACGGGAAGCACAGCATTATCGCGCAATGATTTCTTCTTAAATGCATCATAAAAACCCAGCAAGGCAGCTGAGAGAAAGGCGAGTAATAACCACATGTGAATTAAAAATTGAAAATTAAAAATTAAAAGGCAGTTCAGGGATAAAGTTATCCGACTTAAGAAACTGATCCGACTGCTTAACTGCTTATAAACAGTTCTTCCGGATACGTGACATCTACCAGAAACAGAGCATTGCCCGGAACGGAAGTACCAGCCTTGCAACGGTCTTTTTGCTCGATAACACGCCGGAAGCCATCAACGGTGAGCTTGCCACGGCCTACTTCGAGCAAAGTGCCGACAACTGCACGAACCATATTGCGCAGAAAACGGTCCGCCTGAATGGTGAATACCCAGGTTACATCGTCTATCTGAGTCCAGGCGGCATGCATGATGCGGCAGTTGTTTGTTTTTACGTCCGTATGCAATTTGCTGAAACTGGTGAAGTCTGTATAATCAAACAAACTACGGGCCGCTTCGTTCATTCGTTCGAAATCGGGTGTCTGGAAAAGACGACAACGGTATTGACGATTGAAGGGAGACTTTGCCGTAGTCACGTAATATTTATACATGCGTGCCGTTGCATCAAAACGAGCATGCGCATCGGGCTTCACTGCACGGAGGCGGTAAACAGAAATATCGGGCGGCAAAAGGCGGTTTAGTTTGTCGGTAAAGAAAACTGTATCAAGCGGTTCGTCACTATCAAAGTGGGCAACCATCAGAGAAGCATGCACCCCGGCATCGGTACGTCCGGCGCCAATAACTTCTACTTCACGGCGCATCAGTGTGGCAAGCGCACGCATCAGACACTCTTGTACACTGTCTCCATTGGGTTGTATCTGCCAGCCGTGGTAGGCGGTTCCGTCGTAAGCTAAATAAATAAAATACCGTTGCATACTCTTTTGCTTTCATTTTTCGGGCGCAAAGATAGCGCAAACCCCAAAAGAAATGAAAGAATACGTCAACAAATCTTGCTTCCATTATTTTATATATGTACCTTCGTCACTAATTTACTATCATATAATAAAGCAAATCTTGAATAATACAAACATGGAACGTGAAACTGCAAGATTATTAAAAAATACTGCCATTTGGATGATCCTTGTTCTCATAACAGGAGGCAGTATCGGTTTGACAGAAAGATTCTTTGGTAAACCAGCCTCTCTCATTGTAGGCGCATCAATTCTCTCTGGATTCATGTATTGGGATTTTCTAAAAAGAAAATCAGCAGAAGATACCACCAGGCAAATCTTTGAACTTTTAAAGGCCAATCGCGATAATAGTTCAATAAACTCATCACTCAAAAATAAATCTACCAATTTCAAGCTTCAAACTTCAGCAGCCAACTACCAGTTTTCAATATCGCCAAATAAATGCCACAGCCTATTCCGGATAAATTTCATATTAAAAAGTGATCCAAATAAAGAGGTGCAGCACAAAATCTCGAAAGAGATACAATCATTCATCACTGAGCATCCGGAGCATAAAGACGTTATACGGTTACGCAAAAAATCTTTATTCAATGATATTTGGGACTATTCTATATGCTGCGAAGCAGACAAACTCATATCTAAACCCCAACTCTTGCTTATAGGAAATTTACTAAGAAGTATAGAAGATAAATATCTTCATTCCGTAGAGACTTATCTTAGTTTCTATGATCATCACGAAGATATGATCTTCTATGTACATTATATGAATGGCACAGCTATAGAGTCATATATAAAAGATGAAGAAAATGATATCTGGGGAATACAAGATGTATTAGACAATGAATATTTCACATTAGCAAAATTACACAAACAATCAAAATCCGGAATGATAAACATAACCCCATCTTCTTTAGAAGAGTTCACCCTAATGAAAGAGAACGCTATTTGTGAAATAGATTGAGCCGTCACTTTTTTCTTTAAAAAAACGATAGTATATAGACAAGAACTCTCTTTTCTTTTTCCTACTTTTGTGCCCACATAAAAACATTTTCAAGCCATATGCAACAAAGATACAATAAACTTCCGCTTTTATTTTTAGCAATACTTATGGCCGGCACTTCCCTTGCCGGATGCAAAAAGAAAGATATGTCCCTCAAACTGAATGAACCGCGAAACATTAAAGGAGTAATCAGTTACAGACGAACCTTCGGCGACTTGAATGAAGCACATCTGAATGTCGCACAAGCCATAGGCATTACGCCAATTGCCTCCCGCAAAGAGGCCGAACACATGAAGGAAAAACTTCAGCACATCGAAACGAACGATTTATATGTAGTAGACTCGCTGACACACTCCATCCCATATCTCATTAAAGGTGCAGCACAACTACTGGATACCATCGGTAACAATTTCCTTGACTCGCTGACCGCCAAAGGACTAAACCCCAATAAAATAATCGTAACCTCCGTACTCCGCACCGAAGATGACGTAAAACGCTTGCGTCGCCGCAATGGCAATGCCTCGGCAAACTCTGCGCACTTCTACGGAACCACATTCGATGTCAGTTGGAAGCGCTTCAAGAAAGTGGAAGATGAAGATGGACGCCCGCTACAGGATGTCAGTTCAGATACATTGAAACTCGTACTCTCCGAAGTATTGCGTGACTTGCGGAAAGCGGATAAATGCTATATAAAGTATGAGTTGAAGCAAGGATGCTTCCATATTACGACGAGAGGAAAATAATAAATTAGGTATTAAGTTTTAAGTATTGCAGTATTAAGACTGCACCATAACACTGCATACTTAAAACCTGATATCTTGTCTTTTCATTCTTCCATCATCCTCCACGCCAACGGCAGACATGTCACGATATCCCCAGCTGTCATTCCTATCGCCCCATACTTCTTACAAGCAATATCTCCGGCAAGCCCGTGAACATACATCGCCAGACAGGCTGCATCTTCCGAAGCATAACCCTGTGCCAACAAAGCCAGCACTACACCCGTCAACACATCCCCACTGCCGCCTGTTGCCATACCCGGATTACCTGTAGTATTAAAATAACACTTCCCTTGCGGAGTAATAACCACAGAGTAAGCACCTTTCAAGATGATATATGTTCCTGATGTTCGCGCCAACTCACGTGCTTTCGTTAAGCGTTCATAAGAGTCCTGACACTTTCCTACCAACCGTTCCAGTTCTTTCGGATGCGGTGTCAGAATACTCCCTTTCGGTAAGCGTCCGATATAATTGCGATGCCCTGCCAGCACATTCAAAGCATCAGCATCCACTACCATAGGAGATAAACAGCTGTCTATCTGTTCCAATACCGCACCCTCTGTCTCTTCCGCCTTTCCCAGACCCGGACCGATGCCCACTGCCTGATAATCATCCGTATCCGTAGGACAGGCAAAACAGGTATCACTGGGGTCCAGTTCCGTCATAGCCTCCGGCACGGAAGTCTGCACAATCATATTGTTACAATAAGGCACATGCATCGTCAGCAACCCTACTCCAGAACGCAGGCAAGCTTTTGCGGCAAGCACCGATGCTCCCGCCATTCCTTGCGAACCGGCAATAAGCAGGGCGCGTCCGAAGTCCCCTTTATGGGCAAACTTATTTCTCGGTTTCAACAGATCCTGCATATCCTCAGCTTCCAACAGACTATAATCAGTCGCCATCTCCTCTATCGCATCTTCACTCAGACCGATATCCAGCAATTCCCATTCACCCACGAATTCCTGATTCTCAGCAAAGAGAAAAGCCAGCTTCGGCAATTGCAGACTCAGGGTCACATCCGCACGGACAATATTAGCTTTGATATTGAAGGTATTCTCCTCCCCCATCAATCCCGAAGGAACATCAATAGCTACAATCTGTGCCGACGAAGCATTGATATACTTCACCACGGCAGCAAAGCCACCACTCAGCGGCTTGTTCAATCCACTACCGAACAGTCCGTCGATAACCACATGGTCAACCGTCAGCACGGGCGGGACGAATTGTGATGTCACTTCATGGAAATCCACATTCTTCACATCCGCCAGTCGTTCCTTGTTCGCCTCGCAATCGGGAGAAAGTTCTCCTTTGGTATTAAACAGATAAACCGATACCTGGTAACCCTTTTCCGCCAGCAATCGGGAGACTGCCAATGCATCTCCACCATTATTGCCCGGTCCGGCAAATACCGTAATCGGTGTTTCAGCTTCCCAGCGTTTCGTAATCGCTTTTGTCAATGCCTGCGAGGCACGCTCCATCAGGTCGATGGAAGCAATCGGTTCATTTTCTATTGTGTAAGCATCCAACTCTTTGATGCTTTGAGTAGGAAATATCTTCATATCTTTATTTTCAAATTACTAACAAAGGTAGGCTATTTTGTGGAGATACGCAAGGAAGGATGGCAGAGAATAATTCTCAAACCCGTTGGAGGAATTAAAGCATCCTGATCTATCAAATGAGAGCATCCAGCCTGCGCCCCAACGCATGAGCCAATTTCAAATTCAACACCATAATAAAGACACCCAATATTCCGCCCAATAGAAAATCCATTGCAGTAAACAAGCCCGTAGAATAAAAGAAATAACAGACATAAACCGCATAAGGCAGACAAAGCAATGAGGTTACTATAGCCGGAATATACTTCCTTAGCAGTACGAATTGCCCCACATGCACGAGCAAATGTATGCCAAATGCAAGGCACAAAGCCATCCACAAAAAATAATGCTGGGAAAGAACTGCATAGACAGATACGCTACTGATAATAATAAATTCCTCGGCAACCGCTATTGCAAAACCGGTCGTGCTCAACTCCCGTAATTGCATGATTTGCTTTCTCAACACCGGGAAGCGGCGGGACAATTCATCTGCATTCCGTTCCATCCACCTCTGTTGCATAACGATCTCTTCGAAATCATGCAACATGAAGACGATGGGAAACAGACATATCAGTAACACAATATGATCCATAACGACGATTTATAAAGTAACATGATGCACGCTAATAAGCATCCATCTCATCCTTTTCCCGTTCCGCCTGCTTGTCTGCCAGTTCCATCTTCTTCGTCAGCAGCTCCTCCGGAAAATAATACTTAAACGGAATCCGATGGCATCCCGCACGTTTCACGGCCAACGTCAGCATACGATCCGCCTTGAAGTACACGCGTGAGAGTCTGACGGAATGTGGCAACACATCTTCCGGATGTTCGAAACCCTTGCTCGTGACTGCCGTCTGAAACGACCCGATGCCGCGCAACGTCACAGAGCGTCCATCGCTCAACTCCTCTTCAATGATTTCACCTGTTGCAGCCAGGACAACTTCTACCACTCCCGGGTGAAAACCAGTCCGTTGAGCTACCCGATGTGCTACGTCCCGCTCCGTTCTGCCGCTTTTCTTCTGCATTTTCTTGCCGACGGCATACCACAATTGCGGTTTTTCTTTTTTCGTTGCATCCACCTTGCGGCAGACAATGTAAGGGATTGCCATATATCAAATGTATTAACAGTTAACGCTTTATTATTAAACAGTCCGTCTTTCTTTAAAGAATACAGATACCTACATGCACATGTTAGGACTACTGACATGCACATGTTAGGACTACTGACATGCACATGTAAGTAGTATCAACATGCATATCTCAATATCACTAACATGCACATGTAAACACCACTGTTTATTAAACAAAGGTAGACTATTTAATAGAGATAAGCAAGGAATATTAGCATTAACGTCAATCGACAGACAATTACCTGAAAAAATAAATAAACCATAAAATTAAAGCCTTCTGCCTAAATAATCTTTTTTATTAATCTGATAATATACTTTTTATTCTCCCTTTTGTATTTTTGCTATCAATAAGACAAAAACTAATCTACACACATGAAAGGCTTTAATAACTATACGGAGCGTGAAGAATTCTCCATATTCAAAAAATTCTTTTTGGATCATGGACGATGCAAGGAAATGAAGAAAAAAGAATATTTTGCGGAACAAGGCATTGTCACGACACATGCCGCCTATGTCGAAAAAGGTATGTTCCGCTATGTCTGTACGGATGAAAACGGATGTGAACACATTGTAGGCTATGCTTTTGCAGGAGAATATGTCGGTGATTACCCACAATGCATAAAAAAGGAGAAAGCAATGGTAAGCATTCAGGCAACCACCGATTCTCTGATATATTATGCATCTGCCCAAGAAATAACCAACTTCTTTTCCACCGACAAATCTACTCAGGAATTGGAAAAAATCTTAGCGGAAGAACTCTTTGTCCAGACTTATAAGCGCTTGCTGGATATTTACTGTAAAACACCTACTGAACTATATGTGGATTTAGTAAGACGCTACCCGGATTTTCTAAATTATATCACACTCAGGGAGATAGCTTCTTTTCTCCGTGTCACCCCTGAAACAATCAGCCATATACGAAAGAATACCAAGGGAATAGAGTTTTGTTAAAAAATCATAGGATTATCACTTTATTTTGAAGGCCTTGAATTCGTTCAAGGTTTTTCTTTTTTTTATGCACTTAATTTGTAGCGAGTTAAACATTAAAGACTAATGATACCATACAAAAGTAGAATTAAACGTTCGATAAAGAAGAATCACGATCAAAATACATAATTATGAAACGTATACATATTCTGTTAATGGCATTAGTGGCTCTGTCCATTCAAGGTTGCCAAGATGATTTTGATGTTCCGTCCGAACAAGCAAGCAGAAGCTATGAGCAGGATGCAGAGGTACTGAACAGGTTCGTCGACATAAACAAGACGACGCATGAGTATTATATCAATCCCAATAAGCGGACTACTGCTTTGTCTTATATCACCAATGCCGATGCGGAAGAGTTGACTGTCGTCAATTCGTTGAATCTTGATGTATTTCAGCAGAGCATCGACCGCGTAGGCAAACTGTCGGGACAATTTGCGTCCAACCACGGAGTGGATTATGTGGTGATGATGACCGGCAACGAAGTCTATGTGAGCCGTACCAAAAGCGATTCCCCCATAGTGCTGGAAAGAATGAATGAGAATGAAGCTACCCGCAGTTACTATCCCAGGACTGCTTCCTTAAAAGTAACCGATAGCGAAAAGGAATACACCGTTTATGGAAGCGGGGATATTGAAACATCCATTGAACTCTTTCCACAAGCCTACAAGAATGCAGGTTGGGCATTCCTCGTTTCTTGTGAAATGAAAGAAAACGGCAACAGACAAATGGTGAATGTGCTGTTCTGCGGTGTAGGTTATAGAATGATTGCTCCCCGCTTTGCATGGCATGCGGCCCAGCCGGATACGGAATGGAACTTCGGAGTAGTCAGCAGTTGCGACAGCAACACCACCATCGCAAGACTTAATATTTCACATCCATGATAAAAAGGTCATATATCTATTTGTCGTTTATCATTCTCTCCCTGCTGACGGGCTGCGTCGAGAAATCGGGCTACTACGACGACGGGCAACAAGAGATTATCGACAACTTGACCAAGAACAAGGGATGGGAACGATCCTACCACATGACGTCGCATGATGGCAGAGAGTGCGATGTATACGAATTGTGGGTTTTCAAAAGTGATGCCACCGGTTCCCGTAAATTCGTATGGAACTATGATGATGGAGAAGTCTCCGAGAATATGGATTATTTCCGTTGGTCATTCACGATACCTAATTTTAAGATTATCTATATGGATAGCGGGTTATATTGGGAAATAAAACAGCTGACCACCGACAAATTGCACATATACGAAACTTATGACGATCCGATAACTGTTCCCGGACAAGATTACAGAGAATACAGGGAGTATGAATCACTACCACTCTCTACAAAATAACGGAACAATCTAAACTAGACTTTTCAAGAGAAATCCTGCTTCGCAATTCTGTGAGGCAGGATTTCATATAAGATCACTTATAGAGATAAGCAAGTAATACCACTATTCTATTCCATTTCTGTATTGTAAAGGAGACACCCCTTTAATCCTCCTGAAGAATTTGGTCAATACGGCCTGATCCGAAAAATGCAATTCATCTGCTATTGCCTGCATAGTCTTATCCGTATTTATCAACAGATTCACAATCTCCCTCACCAGTTCCTCGCAAATCCATGTATAGGCATTTTTTCCTGAACAGACTTTCACTACACGCCTCAGATATTGAGGGGTGACATTCAAACGGGATGCGTAAAAATTCACGGTATGTTCTTCTTTTACATATTCGGAAAGAAGTTTCATAAACTGTGCGAACAGCGTCCTTTTTCTATCCGATTCCCTGCTTTTCCTTTTTTCTTTTTGCGTTTTGTGCAATAATATTTCCGACATCTGTAGAAGCAGCACGGATATCTTACATTTCAGCATTGAGTCCTGAAAATGATACAATGGGTTAGCCATGGTTTGTTCTATATCATCCAGACATTTGATAATGGAGACAATAAAGCTATTTTCAATCATATACACCGGATTCTGCATGATATCCATTGCATAGGACAATGGCAAAGGCGGCCTGTTCTTGAAAAGTTCCAGGAGATACTCGTCTGTAAGCAGCAAGAAATAAGCCTGAATATCCGGAGAGGCGGAAAGCAGTTTAACGGATTGTTTGTCCCCCAACACATCCACAAAGTAACCTCTGGTCAGCGACTGTATCTTACCCTGCACACTGATCTCCATGCTGCCGCCAACAACAAACAATATCGCATGTGAATCTATTCCGGGAATATTCTCCTCTTCACGAATTTCCGAATTTATCTTCCAGATAGCTATGCCCTTTTCCGATACATAAGGTATATGGTAATAAGAAATCAAGTCTACAAATTTCATAGGCATTCCATTTTGTACAATTGCAAATGTAAGGGCTACCGTCACATTTTTAATTCAAGAATCGATAAAGAAATACATTTCACCGACTATTGGTTCAAAATCATCTATCAGTCTCTACAGGCTCAGATAACAGTTTACAATTTTCAACATAACTTATTGATATACAACACATAGTTCGTAATAAACAAATAAACTTTCCAAATAGCCAAATTCACTCAAAGTGTTTCCATATAGACAAAAAAAGTGCTCCTTAAAACAAATTGACTCCCGAAGTATATTGGCAATTTTGCGGCAGAAATCAAGGAAAAGTAATTGTTCACGAATGATTGGAATAGTTATCTGCAAATATATGATTAATGAGTAGAATATAAAAAACAGAAGTAAAATGAAGAAAGTGTTTCTATGTACAAGCCTGTGGATGCTGTCCCTGCTGCTTGTAACCTCATGCAAAAATGCACCGCAATCCATGGGAAGTGCGGATTATAAAACAATGGAAGTAGAATATGGAAATTGCACATTGAGCCAAAGCTATACGGCTGTCATCAACGGAAGGCAAAGTGTGGAAATACGCCCGCAGGTTAGTGGCATCATCACCAAAGTCTGCATAGCCGAAGGTGCTAAAGTACATCAGGATCAGGTCCTGTTTATTATCGATCAGGTTCCTTATAAGGCAGCCCTGCAAACCGCCATTGCCAACGTGAAGAGTGCGGAAGCTGCTGTTGCCACCGCACGCATGACAGCAGAGAGCAAGGAGGAACTGTGCAAGGAAAAAGTAGTTTCGGACTTTGACCTGCAGACCGCCCGCAACTCTCTGCTCGAAGCGGAAGCAGCCCTTGCACAGGCACAGGCCGAGGAAGTGAACGCCCGCAACAATCTTTCTTACACGGAAGTGAAAAGTCCGGTGGACGGCGTAGCAAGCATGTTGCCCTACCGCGTCGGAGCATTGGTTAGTTCATCCATCACAACTCCCCTGACCACCGTTTCCGACGACCGGGAAGTATATGCTTATTTCTCCATGACCGAGAACCAAATACTTTCACTCGTCAGCCAAAGCGGAACACTGGAAAAAGCCCTGGAAGAGATGCCTGAAGTTGACTTGCAGTTAAGTAACGGGCAGGCGTATGCGCACAAGGGAAAAATTGATGCCATCAGCGGGACGATTGAAGCCGGAACTGGAGTCATCTCCGTACGCGCAACTTTTCCTAACCCCGAACAGATGCTTCGGAATGGCAGTAGCGGGGAGGTCATTTTCCCCTATAACAAGGAAAACGTGATTATCATTCCGCAGGAAGCCACCTTTGAAGTACAGGACAAAGTCTTTGCCTATAAGGTAGTGGACGGAAAAGCCACTTCAACCCAATTGCAGGTATATCCCATAGACAATGGCAAAGAATACGTGGTAGAAAAAGGTCTGGAAAAAGGCGACATCATCATTGCAGAAGGTGCGGGTCTGATTCAAGAAGGGACTGTTGTTAAAACCGCTAAATAAAGGAGGTTCCTATGAGACTAAGAACATTTATAGACCGTCCCATCCTGTCATGCGTCATCTCCGTGCTGATTCTGCTGGTGGGAATCATCAGCCTCGTGAACCTGCCGATGGAACAATATCCTGACATTGCCCCTCCTACCATCAGTGTATCCGCCAGTTATACAGGAGCCAATGCCGAAACGGTACAAAAGAGTGTGGTTGTTCCGCTGGAAGAAGCCATCAACGGTGTGGAAAACATGCTCTACATGACCTCTACTTCCACCAATACCGGTTCCGGTTCCATTATGGTTTATTTCAACCAGGGAACCGACCCGGACATGGCCACCGTAAACGTAAAGAACCGCGTGGCAGAAGCAGAAGGACTGCTTCCCGCCGAGGTCACCAAAGTGGGAGTCACTGTACAGAAACGGCAAAACAGTATGCTGAAAATCCTCGCTTTATATAGTCCGGATGACAGCTACGACCGTAACTTCATCAATAACTATTTCAGCATCAACATCGAACCCCGCCTTTCCCGTATCAAGGGAGTGGGAAACGTCATGATTATGGGAGACGAATACGCTATGCGTATCTGGATGAACCCGGCTAAAATGGCGCAATACAAACTTGTACCCGATGATGTGATAAACATTTTAGCGGATCAGAACGTGGAGGCTGCCACCGGTACGCTGGGCGAAGATTCCGAAAACACATTCCAATATACACTGAAATACCGTGGACGCTACCAGACTCCCGAAGAGTTCGAGAATCTGGTTGTCAAGTCTCTTTCGTCCGGTGAAGTGTTGCGCCTGAAGGATATTGCAGAAGTGGAACTCGGGGCACAAAGCTATGGTTATACAAGTGCCGTTGGCAAGCATCCCGGAAGTACCTGTATGATTTCGCAAACCTCCGGCTCCAATGCCAATGAAATTATTAAGGAGATAGACCAACTGACGGCTGAAATAGCGAAGGAACTGCCGAAAGGATTGGTACTGGAAGACTTGATGAGTACGAAAGACTTTCTCGATGCTTCCATTCACGAAGTAGTGAAAACGCTGATTGAAGCCATCCTGTTGGTTATACTGGTGGTGTATGTGTTTCTGCAAAGTGTGCGTTCCACCATTATTCCGAGTATTTCGATCATTGTCTCGCTGGTGGGAACATTTGCTTTCATCTATTTGATGGGGTTCAGCCTGAATCTTATCACTTTGTTCGCCCTGGTGCTGGTCATCGGTACGGTAGTGGATGATGCCATAGTGGTGGTAGAAGCCGTACAGGCTAAGTTTGATGAAGGTTACCGTTCGCCCTACAAGGCTACGACAACTGCGATGAACGGTATTTCGGCGGCTATTGTGACTACCTCGTTAGTGTTTATGGCTGTATTTATCCCGACCTCCTTCATGGGTGGAACCAGTGGTACATTCTATACACAGTTCGGACTGACCATGGCTGTCGCTGTAGGTATTTCCGCCGTGAATGCATTGACATTAAGTCCCGCCTTGTGTACCTTGCTGATGACTCCCCATATCGATACGTCCAACGGACAGAAGCTGAGCTTCTCTTCCCGCTTCCATAAAGCCTTTGAGACATCCTTCAACCGTATTCTCTTCAAATATAAAGGAGGTGTAAAGTTCTTCTTCAAGCGTAAATGGATGGCATGGAGCGGACTGGCGATTGCCGTTGTCCTGTTGGTGTTCTTTATGAATACAACTAAAACGGGGCTTATTCCGGATGAAGACATGGGAACTATTTTTGTAAACGTGACGACACCTCCGGGTAGCAGTTTGGCACAAACCAAGAAAACGATGGACAAGATAGCCGAGAGTATAGAAGATATTCCGCAACTCAAGCAATTTTCCAACGTTACGGGCTACAGCATGCTGGGCGGTCAGGCTCCTTCGGGCGGTATGCTCATCATCAAATTGAAAAACTGGAAGGAACGTCCGGAAAAGAGTGACGAGATAAGTGCAGTCATCAATCAGATTTATGCCCGAACCTCGCATATCAAGTCAGGCAAGATATATGCCTTCGCCCAGCCCACCATTATGGGATACGGTATGGGTAGCGGCTTCGAACTTTACGTGCAGGATCGTGCGGGCGGAGACATTGCCACCTTACAGGAACACGCCAACAAGTTTATTGCCGGTCTGAACCAGCGTCCTGAGATTTCGATGGCATATACTTCCTTCGACACTAAGTTTCCTCAATACATGGTCGAAGTGGATGCAGTCAAATGCCAGCGTGCCAATGTTTCCGCATCGGATGTGCTGAGCGTCCTTTCCGGATTTATCGGAGGTAACTACTCGTCCAATTTCAACCGTTTCTCCAAACTTTACCGCGTCATGGTACAGGCAAAGGCGGATTACCGGCTGGACAAGGATGCATTGAATAATATGTTTGTACGCACAGGAGACGGTGAGATGGCTCCCGTCGGACAGTTTATCACATTGACAAAGGTCTATGGCGCCGAAACACTGAACCGTTTCAACCTTTACAGTTCCATCGCAGTAAATGGTATGCCCGCCGACGGCTATAGCACAGGCGATGCCATCAATGCCATTGCCGAGGTGGCTAAACAGACTTTGCCCGTGGGCTACGGATACGAGTTTGCAGGAATGACGCGTGAAGAAGCAGAGACAAACAATACGGTTATAGTTTTCGCTATCTGTATCATATTCGTTTACCTGATACTGTGCGCGCTTTACGAAAGTCTGTTTATTCCGTTGGCAGTCATGCTGTCCGTACCTTTCGGACTAATGGGCAGTTTCCTTTTCGCCAAACTCTTCGGACTGGAAAATAACATTTATATGCAGGTAGGACTGATTATGCTGATCGGTTTGCTGGCAAAGACGGCCATCCTACTTACCGAGTATGCATCCACCCGCCGCAAACAAGGAATGAGTATCGCTGCCGCTGCCATGTCCGCCGCCGGAGTCCGTTTGCGTCCCATCCTGATGACCGTCCTTACCATGGTATTCGGCATGTTGCCATTGGTATTCGCATCCGGTGCCGGAGCCAATGGAAATATTTCGTTGGGATTAGGAGTTGTAGGAGGAATAACTATCGGTACACTGGCATTGCTCTTTGTGGTGCCTGTATTCTTTATCGTATTCCAGACCATACAGGAGCGTGTGATGCCCAACCATAAACAATCAGAATCAGAACAAGAACAGGAGGTTTAAAGATGAAAGAGATAACAAAAATCGTGTCCGGAGTCGTACTGACTGCCCTAGTGAGCAGTTGCGGCATCTACACCCAATATAAAAGGCCGGAAGTAAATACTGAAAACCTGTACCGTGTAGAAGAAACGCAGTCGGACAGTGTAAGCATAGCCGATTTATCATGGGATGAACTTTTCACGGATACGGACCTTCAAAGTTTGATACAGGAGGGATTGCAATCTAATACGGACCTGAATATTGCCCGACTGAAAGTAAAAGAAGCCCAGGCTACCCTTATGTCTTCCAAATTGTCTTATCTGCCTTCCCTACAATTATCTCCGGAAGGTACGCTAAGCAGCTTTGACGGGGCAAAGCCTTCAAAGACCTACAATCTGGGAACTTCTGCAAGCTGGGAAATAGACGTCTTTGGCAAACTGACCAATGCCAAACGCAAATCCCGTGCCGCCTTGGAGGAAAGTGACGCTTATCGGCTGGCAGTGCAAACACAGGTGGTAGCCACGGTTGCCGCCAACTATTATTCACTTCTGATGCTCGATGAACAGGTAGATATAACCAAAGCCACCATAAAAAGCTGGGAGGAATATGTCCATAGCCTCCGGGTGCTGATGAAAGCAGGGCAAGCGGACCGTTCAACAATCAGTCAGGCAGAAGCCAGCCGACTGAGTGCGGAATCTACATTGCAAGACCTGTTACAACAAGTCAATGAACTGGAAAATACTCTTTCCACTTTCTTGGGGCGCGTACCAGGACCTATCAAAAGAGGGAAACTGAACGGGCAGACTTTCCCGCAAGAACTTTCCGCAGGTGTTTCTCTTGATCTGGTATCACGCCGTCCGGATGTACGTGAAGCTGAGGCTTCCTTAAAGCAAGCGTTCTATTCAACCAATCAGGCACGTTCCGCTTTTTATCCAAGCATAACGTTGAGTGGTTCAGCAGGATGGACAAACAGTGGCGGGGCAGCTATTACCAATCCCGGTTCATGGCTTTTGCAGGCGGTAGGTTCGTTGGTTCAACCTTTATTTAACCGGGGAACCAACATTGCCAACCTGAAAATAGCCAAGGTTCAGCAGCAGGAAGCTGTATTCACCTTCCGCCAAGCCTTGCTGGATGCAGGGAGCGAAGTCAACAACGCTTTGACTCAATGGCAAACGGCACGCAACCAAATAGAGTTGGCAACCAAACAGATACAACATCTGGAGACTACGGAACATGACACACAGCTCTTGATGAAGTATGGCACTACCAATTATCTGGAGGTACTGGTGGCCCGACAGTCTCTATTGTCAGCCCGGCTGAACCTGGTAGCAGACCGATATTCTGAAATAGAGGGTGTTATCAATTTGTATCATGCCTTGGGAGGAGGAACCGAATAAAATAAAAAGCATTCTACGATCAAACGATATTACTGTCATACTCTACTCTTATCTTCTTTGAAATCGCGTAGTCGTAGAATGCTTAAAACTTCCATTTATAAAGTATCATTGCATGCACGCAAATACTGCATGGGAGTTTGTCCGGTATACTTTTTAAAGTCCTTAATGAAATGATTCGTGTCGCTATAACCACTATCCGCAGTAATGCGAACCAAATCTTTCTGTACTCGAAAAACGGTATAAGCATGGATGAACCGCTGCAAAGAAGAGTAACACTTGGGCGTCATGCCGACTGCTTCGGAAAAGTTTCGTTCCAGCCATTTATAGTTAACGCCTAAATGAGACTTTAATTCATCGATGGATAATGTTCCTTTATGCAGTCTGATATAGCGAATGGCCTCATCCAGCAGCTTATTAGATTTTTCATTTACGGATAGGATATTGCGGATACAGTTTTCTAAAAGCCCTATCTTCTCTCCTACTTCCACACATTGCTGCATTTCTTCCAGCAAAGCCTCCGAATCATGAAATACGGATTGCAAATTCCAAAAAGGACGGGTATTGAGTTTTTTGGCATCCAATCCAAACAGACGGTAAAAAGATGCAGGTTTAAACCGTACTATCAGTAGATAAGTGCCCTTTCCAGAGAAACGAACAGCCATCTTTTCAAAAGACCTTGTACTGAACCAACCGGATTTGAATCTGGAAGTTGCCTCATTATACTCCAACTCTACTTCATCTTCCGCCTCGGACAGGAATGCTAACATAGGTGTTCCGTCATTATACGCCAGGCTATCGGATAAATCGCAGCAAGGGAAGATAAAGAAACTATCGACGTACTCTTGCAAATCATTTGCAGGAGTCATTGCCCTTATCCCGCCAAGAGAGGCGAAAGGATGTGATATGATATGTTCTAATAGGCTTACCGGCATGCGTGCAAAAGTACATAAATATAGGATAGTACAGAACGATATGTCTAAAATTTACCATAAGGGTTGATGGCTATGGACTACTTTTGCCTAAAAAAGTAATATGATTAAGCCGATAACTATTTACGGGAATCCCGTACTGAGAAAAGAATGTGTGAGTATAGATGAGACGTATCCGAGTATCCAGGAAGTCATAGAGACGATGTGGCAGACACTGAGAAATGCGGACGGTTGCGGTCTGGCTGCTCCACAAATCAATCTTCCTATCAAGTTATTTGTAGTGAACAGCCGGGATAGCTATGCATATATGTCTGCCAGAGAAAGGGAACGTGTCTTTGCAAAAGATGATTGCGGGATAGAAGAAACATTCATAAATGCAGAAATAACAGGATACAGTGACGAGGTATGGACTACGGGAGAAGGTTGCCTGAGTATTCCTGATCTGTATGAGGAAGTGACACGACCCTGGTCCATAACAATAAAGTATCAGGATAAGGAATTTAATGAGCAAGTCAAGGTTTACCACGGATATACGGCACGAATCATCCAACATGAGTTTGAGCATACGGAAGGGAAACTGTATATAGATCATTTGTCGCCTTTCAGGAAACAATTAATAAAAAACAAGTTAGTACGAATTGCAAAAAGAAAGAAACACTATCTTTGTGAATCATAGTACAAAGTATAAATAAGATGGAAAATAACCCAGACAACATATCGCAAATTCCGGAAATGCAATCTCCGTTTGATGAAATCAAGCAGAGCGATGACAAAGGAATAGCGTTTTGGAACTCTCGCCAATTAGCCAATGTTATGGGATACAGTGATTACCGGAATTTCGAAAGAGTTATTAATAAGTCTATCACTATATGCGAGCAAAAAGGAAACCATTCCGGTGAGCATTTCACCACCTTCACCGAAATGGTCCAGTTAGGTTCCGGTGCATACCGCCAAGTTAACACCTATCGGTTATCTTCTCTTGCTTGTCTGATAATCTCTCAAAACGCAGACAAGAAAAAGCCTTTTGTGAGATTGGCACAAACATACTTTTCAGAGAACACTACAGCAGAAGACATAGTAAGTTCCTTAGAATCAAGCATATTCTTATATCAATCAAACAAAGGAAAAATCTCCGTATCTGTGATTTTCAATAATGAAACTTTTTGGCTTTCACAGAGACGTATGGCGGAACTTTTCGGAGTAGATACCCGTACCATCAATTATCATTTGCAGCAGATATATTCCACTAAAGAATTGATAGAAGAAGCAACTATCCGAAAAATTGAGATAGTTCAACAAGAAGGTAACAGATCGGTCACCAGACCTGTCGCCGTATACAATTTAGATGCTGTAATTGCTGTAGGATATCGAGTTAACAGTTACGAAGCCACTCAGTTCAGAATGTGGTGCGCATCTGTACTCAAAGAATTCCTGCTCAAAGGATTTGTATTAGATGACGAACGACTGAAGAATACAAATGTTTTCGGGAAAGATTATTTTGATGAATTACTGATACGCATTCGGGAAATACGTACTTCAGAGCGTCGTTACTATCAAAAGATAACGGACATTTACGCCGAATGTAGCGCTGATTATGATCCTAAGTCTACAGATACAAAAAACTTCTACAGAATCGTACAAAACACAATGCACTGGGCCATAGCCCATAAGACAGCTGCAGAAATCATTTACGAACGCGCTGACGCAGAAAAGCCGAATATGGGATTAATGACCTGGAAACATGCTCCCCATGGGCGTATCATTAGAAATGATGTCACGATAGCCAAGAATTATTTATCTGAACCTGAAGTAGATGCACTCAATCATTTATCCAATGCATTTCTTGATTTTGCAGAGAACATGGCTCATCGACACATTCTGATGACCATGAAAGACTGGAAGAAAAAGCTGGATTCTTTCTTGCAAATCAGTGATTATGAGATATTAAAAGATGCAGGAAAGATTTCACATGAAATTGCCCAGGAAAAAGCACTGGACGAATATGAAAAATTCAGATTAATACAAGACCGGGATTTTCTTTCTGATTTTGATAAGGAAATAAAAGGGCTTTTTGACAAGTGAGACAGATTGTTTTTGTACTATCAATATAGATAATATAATATGAAGCTAACCGTATTAATAGATAACAACACCTACATCGATGAATATTATATAGGTGAACCTGCCCTGAGCTATTATATAGAAGATGAAAATGAACGCCTTCTGTTTGATACCGGATACTCTGACGCATTCATCAGAAATGCGCAGGCGATGAATATAGATTTATCTGCAATATCCACCCTCATACTTTCGCACGGTCATAATGACCATACAGGTGGGATAAAATATCTGATGAACCAATATCCAGATTGCAAATGCAAGATTGTGGCTCATCCGGACGTATTTAAAAAGAGAATCTACAATGAACTTCACATTGGTTCTCCACTAGCAGAAAAGGATGTAAAAAAGGTGATGAATTTACATTTGACCAAGCAACCCGTCAAAGTAAGTAAGAACATAACTTTTCTTGGGGAAATACCGATGATGAATGACTTTGAGCGCCGGCATGCCATAGGGGTTATCGAAGAAGGTGAACGGTCTGAAGATTATGTAATGGATGATTCTGCCATTGTGTACCAGGGAAAAGACGGTTTATTCATTATCACAGGCTGTTCCCATAGCGGGATATGCAATATCATTGAATACGCCAAAGAGGTATGTAATGAACAGAAGATTGTCGGAGTTATAGGTGGTTTTCATCTATTTAAACTGTCGGAAAGGCTTACGAGAACGATAGATTATTTTCAAAAGAATGGTATCGAAGAACTGTATCCATGTCATTGCGTCTCTTTCAAAGCGAAAGCGGAAATACATAAGTCAATACCCGTACACGAAGTGGGTGTCGGACTAAAAATAGAGATCGAATAGTAACCTAAATAATGAAGTTATGAAAGCATTCAGTTTATTAGTAGCACTTATGGCTTTAAGTTCATTGGGAGGAAACGGCAACGTTTCTATGAACCTTCATGAAAAAGCCATTGACACAGATCGCCCCAATGGCTGGTATTATGTAACCAGCGGAAAACAAGACAGCCTTTCAGCAGAACCGATAGTATCTACCAAGGAATTTGCTGCCGTTGAGCTCGATTCTTTCCAGAATGAGCAGAATAAGGAAATGGTATATCTGATTGTAGGTAGAGTAAAGGATTCTTCTGTCAAAACATGGGCAGATGCCACAGAACAGTCGATAGGTAAGCACATCGGGTTTGTCTACAGGAATAAAATAATCTGTTATCCCCGGGTGAACGCCCGCATCGAAAGCGGTAATTTTTCTATTTCAAGTACCGAAGCTGCTGAAATGAAAGCATTATACAAAGAAATTCAGGAGGAAATACTAAATGCAGAAATCAACCGGGAACACGATCAAGCCTGGGAAGATGCCCGCAAGGTACGTGAATCCATTACTGACTCTACTTTTCTTAAAACTAAACGTCCTATGTCCGATGATGCCATAGGTCCCTACAACTATCAGACAGGTTTTCTTGAAGACCGCGCCTACAACCGGACTGTTTACGTAATAGCTATAGACAGAGCCAAGAAGCATCTTTCCGTCAAGAATAACCAACTGGTATTGAACCTGAAATCAGGAGCAGAAATTAATATTGCAGAAGACATGTACCAATATATCATCAGGTTGTTTGTCGACTGGAATAAATGGGTGAAAGAAGGAAAATTCAAAATCATAAAAACAGAAGAAGGGTATTATGATATTGAACCTACTCCTCAGAAGAAGAAAAATTAAGATCCTTTCTCCAAATCTTTCAAAGCAGCAATAGAATCGGAAACATAAGCATTATCCGGTTCTATGGACCGCCAGTAGCAAAGAGTTCCGATCAGACGCTTCAAGTAAGCAGGATCATGAGAACCTATCCGGCGTTGATGCTCTGCAAGTCCTTTCGTCAGAATGAAATGGACATTCTTGCGTATCTCCCTTTTCTTTGCTTTGGGAATGGTCAGCTTCACACCGGAGCTGATGGAAACGCCTGTGATAATCTTTCTCTTATGCTCACTCAGGAAACGGGTTTTCTTATGATTGATTTCAAACTTTTCCTCTCGAATGATCTGTTTAATCAGAGGCAATATCTGTTGAGCCGGAAAGACATCTCCCGAAAAGGTGAGATCATCCGCGTAGCGGGTATAAACCAGATTATATTCAGTAGCTAGTGCCGCCAGCTTTTTGTCCATCTCATAAGAGATGATATTACTCAGTGCCGGACTGGTAGATGCTCCCTGAGGCAGACATCTGCGTACACAGCATAAAGCCGCAAGCACTCTTGCAATCTTCGGCGGATATCCCATATTCTCAAACATTTTCCGTACCCGCAGACTACGTATAGAGCCAAAGAAATCATGAATATCAGTTTTCAGCACATAGGGCTTGCCCAGGTGCGGCCGGACATTATCGGAAATGGACATCTTGCACCGGAAACCGGTAGCTGCGGGATGTAGATTCACAAATGATAAAACGCGATGATTGATAGTATCCTGAATGGCTTTCAGCTCTTTGTCCGGTGCTGAAATCATACGATAGCCTCCCTTTCTTTTACCAATCCAAAATTCCCGGTAATGTCCGGGAATATCTTTCAGTATCTCTTTCAGAGCCGCTTCTTCCACTCCCAACAGATTGGCACACTTCATCACTGCCTCCTCGTCGAACCATGGAATGGTGATCGGAGCAGAAGTACCAAAGTACCGGCTAAACCATCCTTTACGGGTAGTTTCTGTATCGGTAGTATCTTCCGTATTGCTGCGGTTTCCGGCTTTCCACCTTTTGTATCCTTCCTGTTTACGACTCGAAGAGATAATCTTGTAAATCAACAAGCCGGTGACAATCAGTACCGCTATTAGAATTCCGTTCATCTTAATATCTGATAAAAAAGAAGAGGATGAGTATTTACTAAAACAAATCGTGGTATTTATACCAGAGTATTTGTTTTCTAAGAAAGCTCCTGAGCTTACGAGGCGACTGCACCTCTTTCCTGCTAAATCTTTTTCTCATCCTCTTCGTACGCAAAAATATATCTTTTTTCACTTATAGCGCCAAAGAGAGACAATTTATTTTAATGTAGTAATGTCTTTTTTAATCAGATTCTATAACTTTGCCTCCCATAAAGAAAATATCTATACTATAATGAGTACATCCAAACACCCGAAAGGTCTTTACCTCGTCTTTGCTACCAGCACGGCAGAACGTTTCAGCTACTACGGTATGCGTGCTATCTTCATCCTGTTTCTAACCCAGGCTCTCTTGTTCGATAAGGAACATGCCGCCTCTATTTATGGCAGCTATACCGGACTGGTTTATCTCACTCCGCTCATCGGCGGATATATTGCTGATAAATACTGGGGCATCCGGCGTTCCGTTTTCTGGGGTGCCATGATGATGGCGGTAGGCCAGTTCCTGATGTTCTTCAGTGCGTCGATGCTGGATACTAAAGAGCTTTCCCACTGGTTGATGTATGGGGGACTCACCTTCTTGATTTTAGGAAACGGATGCTTTAAGCCTACAGTTTCGTCATTGGTCGGACAACTTTATGAACCGGGAGACAGACGCTTGGACTCTGCTTATACTATATTTTATATGGGTGTAAATGTGGGTTCTTTCTTTGCCCCGCTGGTTTGCGGTTACTTCGGTGAGACGGGGGATCCTAATGATTTCAAATGGGGATTCCTGATTGCAGCAATTTTTACTCTATTTACCATAGTTATATTCGAAACGCAAAAAAACAAATACCTTATTGGTCCCGACGGCCAACAACTGGGAATCATTCCTGATGCTAAGAAAGATCAACCGAAAGTGGAAAAAACGATTCAACAAACAGCAGTGAATAATAATAAAAAGAAACGTAACTATTTACTTTTAGGTCTACTGGCCATCATACTCGCTATTTTCTTTTACTGGTGCTTCGGTGACGATTGGATCAGTATTGGTATCTTTACCGCCTGCATTGTATTTCCTGTCAGCATTTTATTGGAAGGTTCCCTGACAAAAATAGAACGTAGCCGAATTTTCGTCATCTATATCATCGCCTTCTTTGTCATCTTCTTCTGGGCAGCCTATGAACAAGCAGGTGCTTCACTAACCCTCTTCGCAGCTGAACAGACCGATCGTTTTGTCTTGGGTTGGGAAGTTCCAGCTTCATGGATACAGTCTCTCAATCCATTCTTTGTAGTAATCTTGGCTGCTATCATGCCAGGAGTCTGGAATTTACTCTATAAACGAGGCATAGAGCCAGCCTCTCCTACCAAGCAAGCCATTGGTTTATTGTTACTCTCTTTAGGATATTTAGTCATTTGTTTCGGTGTAAAAGAAACCCAACCTGGCGTAAAAGTCAGCCTCATTTGGCTAACCGGACTTTATTTTATACACACTATAGGTGAATTATGCCTCTCTCCTATCGGCTTATCCATGGTAAACAAACTCACCCCTGTCCGTTTTGCCTCTCTTATGATGGGAATCTGGTATCTTTCCACCTCTACAGCCAATAAATTTGCAGGTACTTTAGGCGGCCTTTATCCCGAAGACGGAAAAGTGAAAACCCTGCTCGGATTCCGTATTGAAACCATGTTCGACTTCTTTATGGTATTCGTTATCATGTCCGGCGTAGCCTCTCTTATCCTCTTCCTGCTCTCAAAGAAATTACAGAAGATGATGCATGGAGTAGAATAAAAATCGTATTTTTGTGCCAATTTTAAAAATCTATCCCTTATGGACACCATACAAATAAAAGACAAAAAGTTCACTGTTTCCATCAAGGAACAGGACATTCTGAAAGAAGTAACCCGCGTTGCAAATGAAATCAATCGCGATCTGGCTGGTAAAAATCCTCTGTTTCTCAGCGTCCTGAACGGCTCGTTTATGTTTACTGCTGATCTGATGAAAAACATTACTATTCCCTGCGAGATTTCTTTCGTGAAGCTGGCTTCTTATCAGGGGGTGTCCTCTACCGGGGTTATCAAAGAAGTGATCGGTATTACCGAAGATCTGACAGACCGTACGGTAGTGATTGTGGAAGATATTGTAGATACTGGCCTGACTATGCAACGTCTGCTGGACACGCTGGGCACACGTAACCCGAAAGAAATCCACATCGCTTCGTTACTGGTGAAACCTGATAAGTTGAAAGTAGATTTGAATATAGAATACGTAGCCATGGAAATTCCTAATGACTTCATTGTAGGTTATGGATTGGATTATGATGGCTTCGGGCGCAATTATGCGGACATTTATACAGTGGTAGATTAAAGAAATCGAATACTACGTATAGAGCTATAGGCCATACCTGAACCGGGTCAAGTCCGTACCAAGTCCGTACCTGCTCCGTAAAAAGGTACCTTTGCACGGAGAAGATACGGACTTGATACGGAGCAGACCTTGCTCAAGGCTATCAGGATAAGGTTAAATCATAGTGTATACAAGAGAATTTTGAATTAGGTATAATAATAAGTAACAGTTAAATTGTAAATCACAAATGTTGAACATTGTAATTTTCGGTGCTCCCGGTTCAGGAAAGGGAACACAAAGTGAGAAAATCGTAGAAAAGTACGGTATTAACCACATCTCAACCGGTGACGTGTTGCGTGCTGAAATCAAGAACGGCACAGAACTGGGCAAAACAGCTAAAAGTTATATCGATCAAGGCCAGTTGATCCCTGACGAACTGATGATTGATATTCTTGCAAGTGTATTCGACAGCTTCGAAGACAGCAAAGGTGTAATCTTCGACGGTTTCCCCCGTACGATTGCACAGGCAGAAGCTCTGAAGAAAATGCTTGCTGAAAGAAATCAGGGAGTAAGCGTTATGCTTGACCTGGATGTACCTGAAGACGAACTGATGGTCCGCCTCATCAAACGTGGTAAGGATTCCGGTCGTGCCGATGACAACGAAGAGACTATCAAGAAACGTCTTCATGTTTATCATTCACAGACTTCTCCGCTGATTGACTGGTACAAGCAGGAAGGACAATACCAACACATCAAAGGACAAGGTGCATTGGAGGAAATCTTTGCTGATGTTTGCGCTGCAATCGACGCTGCAAAGTAAAGTAACACAATCATAATTTAGAAGCGCGGTAATACCCATGAAAATGATATTACCGCGCTTTGTTATTCTCCCGTCTGCCCTAAAATAACAAGAAACTATTTCACGATCTTCTTTTTATATTCACGCGGGGTACATTGGATTTTCTTAAAGAATGTAGCATTAAACCGAGCTATAGAATTGAATCCACATTCGTATGCAATGTCGGTAATGCTCATGTCTGTAGTCAGTAATTTACGTTGTGCATGAGCTATTCTTAACTCAGCAATATAGTCACTTATTGTAGTACCAAATGCCTTCTTAAATATATGATTGGCATAATCAGGGTGCAGACCTACTGCATCACCAATATCATTGGCTTTAATATCATTACAATAATTCTTAGTAAGATATATCGTTATTTTTTCGTTGTGTCGCAAGTAAGTGATATTCCCTTGGGGCACAAGTAATTTATCTCTATTTCATTATGCCTATCGTATCTTGGCATAACACGGGGTATCCATGTCTCACATGTAAGTCCATAAGGTTTAAACTCCTCACGGAACTTATCAAAACTGTAACATTTCTCGGAATTCATTATATTCGTATATAAAAATAGAGAGTGTTATTCACATTTTGGTGGTAAATTTGCAAAAATAATCTTTAAATGCCATGAAAAAAGTACTTTTCTTCTTTTTCTTTCTTACAGCATGGAGCCTTTATTCAGAGGCGCAAGTGGCTAATGAGGACAAATATCGGCTGATTGTAACCACTGATTTAGGGGGAACTGATCCGGATGATATCCAGTCAATGATACACTTGTTATTATGCTCAAATGTAATCGACATTGAGGGGTTAATCAGTTCACAAGTCTGGATGGATGACCCAGATAAAACAGCTAAAATTTCAGAGGTAGTAGAACAATTTGGAGAAGTTCTGCCTCGCTTGAATAAACATGCAGAAGGGTATCCCAGTTTGAATCAACTGCAGGCAATTATTAAACAAGGGCAACCTTCCTCTAACATGACCGGAGTAGGTCAAGGCAAAGATTCTCCGGGATCAGAACTGATAATCTCGGTAGTTGATAAGAAAAAGGATCAACGCCCCGTATGGCTTGCAGCTTGGGGTGGAATGAATACGATAGCGCAAGCTTTATGGAAAGTGAAGCATACACGTAGCGAGAAAGACCTTAAGAAGTTTACTGCAAAAATCCGCATATATGATGTTCTAGGGCAAGATGATGCCGGAGCCTGGATAGCCAAGAACTTCCCGGAAATAGTATATATCAGAAATAAAGAAGTATATGGTTGGGGCCCCTCCGATCAATGGCTTAAACAGAATATTCAAAGTCATCAGCCATTAGGCAAGCATTATCCTGACCGGAAGTGGGCAACGGAAGGTGACTCTCCAGCTTTCTTTTATGTATATGCGAATGGCCTGAACGTACCCGATTCACTTGAATATGGAGGATGGGGCGGTCGTTTCTCCAATCAAAAGACGAGTGGTATACGAGGTATGGATTTTATAGTGCGCAGCGGGAAAGATGAAACGCAATATGACCCTTATTATATGCATGGAAGCTGCAAAGAGGGCTGTGCCGCCATCAACAAATGGCAGCAGCACATTTGGAATAATTTTGCAGCACGTATGTTGTGGACTACAACCGATGATTATAAAGCGGTGAATCACCATCCGCATGCAGTGCTTGATGGAGACCGTTCGCTGAAATGTATCTTTAAGAAGGTAAAAGCCGGAAATTCCATGGTTTTAGATGCCAGCGGTTCAACTGATCCTGATGGTAACAAGCTGATATACAAGTGGAGTGTTTATACTGAACCAAGCAGTTACAAAGGTGAAGTAAAAATAGAAGGGGATAATGCGGAAAAATGCAAAGTACATATCCCTGCTGATGCTGCGGGCCAAAACATACATATCATTTTAGAATTGACGGATGAAGCAACTCCGGCACTTACCGTTTATAGACGAGTAGTGCTAAAAATAAGTTAGAAATGCCCTCCGCTACGGATTAATAAATAAAAAGGAATAAAAAAGTTTGAGGTAGTCTTGGAGAATCGTTACTTTTGCATCGAAAAAGAAAATAAGTATTTTAAAATCAATCGTAAGGAAAGAAATGGCTGAATCGAATTTTGTTGACTACGTAAAGATATATTGCCGCTCCGGAAAGGGCGGACGAGGCTCTACGCACATGAGGCGTGAGAAATACATACCCAATGGCGGCCCCGACGGAGGTGACGGAGGACGAGGAGGTCACATTATCCTGCGCGGTAACCGTAACTACTGGACACTGTTGCACTTGCGCTACGACCGCCATGCATTGGCCGGACATGGAGAATCCGGTTCCAAGAACCGCAGTTTTGGTAAGGATGGAGAAGATAAGATTATTGAAGTTCCCTGTGGCACAGTGGTATACAATGCCGAAACAGGTGAATATATCTGTGACGTCACCGAGCATGGACAAGAAGTTGTTCTGCTGAAAGGCGGACGCGGCGGACTGGGTAACTGGCACTTCAAGACAGCCACCCGTCAGGCACCCCGCTTTGCACAACCGGGTGAACCGATGCAGGAAATGACAGTAATCATGGAGCTGAAGCTCTTGGCAGACGTAGGTCTGGTAGGCTTCCCGAATGCCGGAAAATCAACCTTGCTTGCTTCCGTATCTGCCGCCAAGCCCAAGATAGCCAACTATCCATTCACCACATTGGAACCCAACCTGGGTATTGTTTCTTACCGTGACAGCAAGTCGTTTGTCATGGCGGACATTCCCGGTATCATTGAAGGAGCCAGTGCAGGAAAAGGGTTGGGATTGCGCTTTCTGCGCCATATCGAGCGTAATTCTCTGTTGCTCTTCATGGTGCCTGCCGACAGCGACGATATCCGGAAAGAATATGAAATCCTGTTGAATGAGTTGAGCACTTTCAATCCTGAAATGCTGGACAAACAACGGGTACTTGCCATCACCAAGAGCGATATGCTCGATCAGGAATTGATGGACGAAATAGAGCCTACACTCCCTGCAAACGTTCCGCATGTATTCATTTCTTCCATTACCGGTATGGGACTTTCCGTGCTGAAAGATATTCTTTGGGAAGAGTTGAATAAGGATAGCAACAAAATAGAAGCTATCGTTCACCGTCCGAAGGATGTAAGCAAACTCCAGCAAGAGTTGAAAGACATGGGTGAGGATGAGGACCTCAGCTATGAATATGTGGAAGATGACGAGGACGTGGAAGACCTGGAAGACTTTGAGTATGAGGAAGAGGACTGGGAGGATGACAAGCAATGATTGCTCTGACAGAAGATAAACGAATGTTGGGATACGGGGTTATGACACCGTACTCCAACATTTTTTGTTTCGCAACTACCCGCCGGGAAGGTTTCAGCAAGGGAGATTATGCCTCTTTCAACTGTACGCCTTACACGGGGGATGATGCAGAATCTGTCCGTCGCAATCAAGAACTACTCTGCAACTCCATGCCTCAACCCCCTAAAGAATTAGTCATTCCATTCCAGACACATGGTACAAAGGTAGAGGTGATTGATGAAAAGTATCTCAATGCCACATCTGACGAGCGAACGGTCATGCTGCAAGGGGTGGATGCACTAATCACCAAGGAACCGGGTTGCTGCATTTGCATTTCTACGGCAGACTGTATTCCTATCCTGTTGTATGATTGCAAAAACCAAGTGGTAGCCGCCGCCCATGCGGGTTGGCGTGGAACAGTGAATTACATAGCCGGACACACTCTCGACAGGATGCGGGCACTCTACGGAACCGATGGAAAAGACGTAATCGCTTGTATCGGCCCCGGCATATCCTTGCCTTCTTTTGAAGTGGGCGAAGAAGTGTACGAAGCTTTCCGCATGAACGGTTTTGCAATGGATTATATATCAGAATGGAAACCGGAAACACATAAGCATCATATCGACCTGTGGGCTGCAAACCGGATGCAGTTGCTCGACTTCGGTGTACCCGGCGAGCAAATAGAAACATCTGGCATTTGTACCTATATGAGGCACGAAGAATTTTTCTCGGCAAGACGACTGGGGATTAAATCAGGACGTATACTATCGGGAATTATGATAGTAGACACAAAACCATAACTTTTTAATATGAAGAACATTTTGTCCAAAGGGCAACTATCGATTCTCATTGTACTGGGAATTTTGATTCTTGACCAAGTCATAAAGATTGAGGTTAAAACGAATATGTTTTATAATGAAAGCATTCATATCACGGATTGGTTTTATCTTCGCTTTATAGAAAATCCCGGTATGGCTTTCGGTATGCAGATAGTGCCTAAAGCCATTCAGACTATTGCCCGCACAATATTTGCCATCGCAATTGGATGGTATATCGTCATACTTATTAAAGCTAAATATAAGCGTGGCTATATTGCATGTATTTCATTGATACTGGCAGGAGCTATCGGGAATATCATCGACAGCATATTCTATGGCGTTATTTTCAGTAAGAGTACACCCACCGAGATTTCTACTTTCGTACCTATAGGGGAAGGATATACCGGTTGGCTGCATGGAAAAGTGGTCGACATGTTCTACTTTCCTCTTTTTGAGTTTAACTGGCCAAGCTGGATGCCATTTATAGGAGGAGACAATTTTGTATTCTTCAGTCCGGTATTCAATTTAGCAGATGCTGCCATCAGTTGCGGAGTGATTATCTTATTTTTGTTTTACATGAAAAGTTTAAATAGTAGTTTTAGTTTATGTACCAGATCACCGTATCAGAAGAAATAAAAAATGCCTGCCCCATCTTCAAAGGTGCAGCCGTCTATGCAGAAGTTACCAATACAGCCTTTTGCGAAGGACTTTGGGAAGAAATCAACACTTTCACCCGGGAACTGACTTCCACCACCCAGCCGGAGGACATCAAACTGCAACCCGCCATTGCAGCTACCCGGGAAGCTTATAAACGCTGCGGCAAAGACCCAAGCCGTTACCGTCCTTCTGCCGAAGCCTTGCGCCGCCGTCTGATGCGCGGAATTGCCCTTTACCAAATAGATACACTGGTTGACCTGATTAATCTGGTATCCCTGCGCACCGGTTATTCCATCGGTGGTTTCGATGCGGACAAGATACAGGGCACTGACCTCAAACTGGGAGTTGGACGCGCCGAAGAACCATTCGAAGGTATCGGACGGGGCGTGCTGAACATCGAAGGACTTCCGGTCTATCGCGATGCCGTAGGCGGTATCGGTACTCCTACCAGCGACAACGAACGTACTAAAATGGATTTAGGCACCCAGCATATCCTTGCTATCGTCAATGGTTACAGCGGACAGGAAGGTCTGCGGGAAGCTGCTGAGATGATACAGGAGTTACTGAAAAAATATACTTCTTCGAATGGAGGAGAAATTATCTATTTTGAATAACAAGAAGGACCTTTAATCATGAACATATTCTTTCTGCTACTATCATTCGCACTGGCTTATACTCCGCCTGAAGAGAAACCTAGCTTCTCGCAAATGGAAATCAATCATATCCGGGTTACTACACCGGGGCTTTTCGATAACGAAAAATTATTAGAATTGCATCTGGAGCAAATACCTGACACCGCTTATTGCTTTCCGCTTCCCGGAGGAAAAGTGATTTCTCCTTACGGACGTGGTGGCGGCCGTCACTCGGGTATTGATATCAAGACTTGTGCCAAAGACACGATACGCAGTGCTTTCGATGGCATTGTACGTATGTCGAAGCCCTACAGTGCTTACGGCAACGTAATCGTTGTGCGCCATTCTTCGGGATTGGAAACGATATACAGCCATAATTTTAAGAATCTTGTTCAGAGTGGTGACGTCGTAAAGGCCGGACAACCCATTGCACTGACCGGACGTACCGGACGGGCCAGCACCGAACACCTTCATTTTGAAACCCGCATCAACGGGCAGCATTTCAACCCCAATCTCATTTTCGATTTCAAAGAAAGGACACTCCGCAAAGAGTGTATTCACTGCACCAAGAATGGAAAAGGCGTCATCGTGAAGCCTGCAACAAAAAAAACAGCCGGAACCAGCTAAGTATCCAAACGTTTCACTAAATTTGCAACTGTTTTACCTATAAAACGACATGAACTTATAAACAATTCAATGATAGAAAAACTGATTGTTCTTGAGGATATCGACCCGGTTATCTTTTACGGTGTGAATAACGCCAATATGCAGTTGATAAAAGCTTTGTACCCCAAACTGCGCATTGTTGCACGCGGCAATGTCATCAAAGTGTTGGGAGATGAAGAAGAGATGTGCGCATTCGAAGAAAACATTACCAAGCTGGAAAAATACTGCGCCGAATACAACTCATTGAAAGAAGAGGTGATCATCGATATCATCAAAGGAAATGCACCGCAAGCAGAAAAGTCGGGTAACGTCATCGTATTCAGCGTGACAGGCAAACCGATCATCCCCCGCAGTGAAAATCAGCTTAAACTGGTAGAAGGTTTCGCCAAGAACGACATGGTATTTGCCATAGGTCCTGCCGGTTCGGGAAAGACGTATACTGCCATTGCCCTTGCCGTACGTGCCCTCAAAAATAAAGAGATCAAGAAAATCATCCTCAGTCGCCCTGCCGTGGAAGCCGGTGAGAAGCTTGGATTCCTGCCCGGTGACATGAAGGATAAGATAGACCCGTATCTGCAACCGTTGTATGATGCCTTACAGGATATGATTCCGGCTGCCAAGCTGAAAGAATACATGGAGCTGAACGTCATTCAGATCGCTCCCCTCGCCTTTATGCGCGGAAGGACGTTGAATGATGCAGTCGTAATTCTGGATGAAGCGCAGAACACCACTACCCAGCAGATCAAGATGTTCCTCACCCGCATGGGTATGAACACCAAGATGATCGTAACGGGAGATATGACACAGATCGACCTGCCCTCTTCCCAAACTTCGGGACTGGTACAGGCTCTCCGCATCCTGAAAGGTGTGAAAGGCATCAGCTTTGTGGAACTGAACAAGAAAGATATTGTGCGTCACCAATTGGTAACCCGCATTGTAGATGCTTACGAGAAATTTGATAAGGAAACCAAAGCCGAACGGGAAAAAAGAAAACTCACCACAGGGTAACACCGAGTCTCACAGAGCAGAAAAGAACTCTGTGAGACTCGGTGTCACTCTGTGGTGAAAACCATAGAAAATATCCAAATCATAAATATAACAATGATGAAAGCATTAACAAAAACTGATTTCAATTTTCCGGGACAGAAAAGTGTGTACCACGGAAAAGTACGCGATGTTTATAACATCAATGGTGAAAAGCTGGTTATGGTAGCAACCGACCGTATCTCTGCATTCGACGTTGTTTTGCCGAAAGGCATTCCTTTCAAAGGACAAATGCTGAATCAGATTGCAGCCAAATTCCTGGATGCTACTACTGACATTTGCCCTAACTGGAAGACAGCTACACCCGACCCGATGGTAACGGTGGGTGTGATGTGCGAAGGTTTCCCCATCGAAATGATTGTACGCGGTTATCTTTGCGGTAGCGCATGGCGTACTTACAAGAGCGGTGTACGCGAAATCTGTGGTGTGAAGTTGCCCGAAGGAATGAAGGAAAACCAGAAGTTCCCCGAACCCATCATCACACCGACTACGAAAGCTGAAATCGGTGAACACGACGCAGACATTTCAAAAGAAGAAATCCTTGCTAAAGGTCTGGCTACTCCCGAAGAATATGCCATATTGGAAAAATACACCATGGCACTCTTCAACAGAGGAACTGAGATCGCAGCAGAACGTGGTCTGATTCTGGTAGATACGAAGTATGAATTCGGTAAGCACAACGGTACTATTTACCTGATGGACGAAATCCATACACCGGACTCCAGCCGCTACTTCTACTCTGAAGGTTATCAGGAACGCTTTGAAAAAGGCGAAGCACAGAAACAACTTTCTAAAGAATTCGTTCGCGAATGGTTGATGGACAATGGTTTCCAGGGCAAGGAAGGACAACAAGTTCCGGAAATGACAGACGAAATCGTAGCATCCATCAGTGAGCGTTACATTGAACTGTACGAGCATATCACCGGAGAGCAATTCGTGAAAGAAGATACCAGCAACATTGCTTCACGTATCGAGAAGAACGTAACGGAATACTTAAATAAGTGATAAACGGTTTAGTGATAAATGATTAGTAGATTTATTAATCACTTATCACTTATCACTAACCACTAAACACTATCAACATGGATTATCCCCAGGAACATATCAAACCCTACGGTGAAGACGGAAAGAAGAGTGAACAGGTAGAAGAAATGTTCGACAACATTGCTCCTGCTTATGATAAGCTGAACCATACACTTTCATTAGGCATCGACCGCAGTTGGCGCCGGAAAGCGATCCATTGGTTAAAGCCTTTCCAACCGAAGCGCATCATGGACGTAGCCACCGGTACAGGTGACTTTGCCATTCTTGCCTGCCGCGAGTTGCAGCCTGATGAACTGATAGGCACCGACATCTCAGAGGGAATGATGGACGTGGGACGTAATAAAGTAAAACAGGCGCACCTCTCGGACAAAATATCCTTTGCCCGGGAGGACTGCACCTCTCTCTCATTTGCCGATGACACGTTCGATGCTGTAACCGTAGCGTTTGGTATCCGCAACTTCGAAGGGTTGGACAAAGGGTTGGCGGAAATGTGCCGCGTGCTGAAAACCGGAGGACATCTCGTCATCCTGGAACTCTCCACACCGGACCGTTTTCCGATGAAACAGCTTTTCACCATCTACTCCAAAGTAGTCATCCCCCTGCTCGGCAAATGCCTGTCAAAAGACAATAGTGCTTACACCTACCTGCCCCAAAGCATCCGTGCTTTCCCGCAAGGCGAAGTGATGGAGGAAGTTATTCGCAAAGCAGGTTTCAGTCAGGTTAATTTCCGCAGACTGACATTCGGTATATGCACTCTTTATACTGCGACTAAATAGAGTGATAAAGTGACAAAGTGATAGAGTGATAAGTGATATCACCTATCACATTACCGCTCTACCACCTTATATATAGTATTATTAACGTTAGCACACTAAGAGAATTATGCAGAAATACGGTTTAATAGGCTATCCGCTGAGACATTCGTTTTCCATCGGATATTTCAATGAAAAGTTCAAATCGGAAAATATCGACGCCGAATATGTAAACTTTGAGATACCCAACATCAATGACTTTATGGAAGTCATAGAGGAAAATCCCAACCTCTGCGGACTTAATGTGACCATCCCGTACAAGGAGCAGGTCATCCCCTTTCTTGACGAACTGGACAAAGATACCGCAAAGATCGGCGCAGTGAACGTCATCAAAATTATCCGCCAGCCGAAGGGAAAAGTAAAGCTTGTCGGCTACAACTCGGATATCATAGGATTTACACAGTCCATTGAGCCTTTACTGCAACCCCATCACAAGAAGGCGCTGATTCTGGGTACAGGCGGTGCATCCAAAGCCGTCTATCGCGGACTGGCTAATCTGGGCATCGAAAGCGTATTCGTATCGCGTACGAAAAAGGAATCGTCTTACCTCACTTATGACGAACTGACACCGGAGATCATGCAGGAATATACTATTATCGTAAACTGTACACCCGTAGGCATGTATCCTAAGGTGGATTTCTGTCCGGATATTCCTTATGATCAATTAACTCCCAACCATTTACTCTACGATTTGTTATATAATCCCAATGAAACCCTTTTCATGAAAAAGGGAGAGGCTCACGGCGCCGTTACTAAAAACGGACTGGAAATGCTGTTATTGCAAGCATTTGCCGCATGGGAAATATGGAACAAATAGAGTGAAAGGAAGGAAAGATGAAGAAAGGTATCAAGTACAGTCTGCTCGGACTGTTAGCAGTTATCATTATTGCCCTCACAGGTGCGAGTTTCTACATGCTCGGCTACTCGCTGAGACCGGAGCACAACAAAGGGAAAGATATTCCCGGCTCCTACGAGTATATGCTCAGCGAATACCCGCAAATCAAGCCTTGGATAGATAGTTTGCAAACTGTCGGTGCTTTACGGGATACCTTTATTATCAACCCTGAAGGGGTGCAACTGCATGCCATTTACGCAGCCGCTCCCGAACCTACCCACAAAACAGCCGTCATCGTGCATGGCTATACGGACGATTGCATCCGTATGCTGATGATAGGTTACCTTTACAACAAAGATTTAAAGTATAACATTCTGCTGCCCGACCTGCAGAATCAGGGATTAAGTGGAGGCCCTGCCATTCAAATGGGTTGGAAAGACCGGTTGGACGTATTGCGCTGGATGGACATTGCCAACGATATTTACGGCGGAAATACTCAGATGGTAGTACATGGCATCTCTATGGGTGCCGCCACCACTATGATGGTATCCGGTGAGCCTCAACAACCTTTCGTGAAATGTTTTGTGGAAGATTGCGGCTATACCAGCGTGTGGGATGAATTCTCCTACGAGTTGAAGGGGCAGTTCGGACTGCCTCCTTTCCCGTTGATGTACACCACCAGCTGGCTGTGCAACGCGAAATACGGCTGGAACTTCAAGGAAGCTTCCTCGCTGAATCAGGTCAGGAAATGCAAACTGCCGATGTTCTTCATTCATGGCGATGCAGATACATACGTACCCACCTGGATGGTATATCCCCTCTACGAGGCAAAATCGGAACCCAAAGAATTGTGGCTTGCCCCCGGTGCCACACACGCCATGTCCTACAAGGATCACCCGGAGGAATACACCGAACGTGTGAAGAATTTCGTAGGAAAATACATCTATTGATGTGATTTTTCCTATATTCGCCACACAAATACATTAGTATGAAAAGATTAATCTCCATAAGTTTGTTCCTATGCCTGCTGCTATCCGTACAGGCACAGAAGGTCTATACTACAGACAATATCCCCAAAGTACATCTTCAGAACAAAATGCGCTATGTCTGCAATCCGGACGACATCCTCTCTCAGGCTGCCTGCGACAGCATCGACCGTATGCTGTATGCATTGGAACAACAGACCGGCATTGAGACAGTAGTTGCCGTAGTTCCTTCTATCGGTAATGATGATTGCTTTGACTTTGCACACCGCCTGCTCAATGAATGGGGTGTAGGAAAGAAAGGAAAGAATAATGGTCTGGTCATTCTTCTGGTGACCGACCAGCGCTGCATCCAGTTCTACACAGGTTATGGACTGGAAGGAGATCTGCCCGATGCCATCTGTAAACGTATCCAGACGCGTGACATGATTCCTTATCTGAAAGATGGTAACTGGGATGCGGGTATGGTTGTCGGTGTGCGTGCCGTATGCGGCAGACTGGACGGCAGCATGGTGAATGATACAGATGATGAAGAAGACATTTCCTTTTTCGGTATTCTGGCAGCAGTTATCGGATTCTTTGTTGTTGCCGGAGGAATCGGTTGGATGGCGGCACGTGCCGCAAGCAAATGCCCCAACTGCGGGCAGCACAAATTGCAACGTACCAGCAGCAAAGTGGTTTCACGGATCAACGGAGTAAAAACAGAAGATGTTACCTACACTTGCCGCAACTGCGGACACAAGGTAGTACGCCGCAAACAGTCGTATGATGAAAACTATCGCGGAGGTGGTGGCGGAGGTCCGGTCATCTTCGGTGGTGGCGGAGGCTTCGGCGGAGGAGGCGGTGGCTTCAGCGGAGGCAGCTTCGGTGGAGGTATGGGAGGTGGCGGAGGCGCCGGTTCCCGATTCTGATACACCGCAGAAATATATAAATTGTATAATCATTTAATAAAAGAAAAGTATGAAGAAATCAACTATTATCATTCTTGTTGTTTTAGCTCTCCTCGTCATTTGGGGTGTCACTGGTTATAACGGACTGGTAACTATGGATGAAAACGTAAGCGGACAATGGTCAAACGTTGAAACACAATATCAACGCCGTGCCGACTTGATTCCGAATCTGGTTAGTACGGTAAAAGGATACGCTTCTCATGAAAAAGAGACTCTGGAAGGTGTGGTAGAGGCTCGCAGCCAGGCTACTCAAATTAAAGTAGATGCTAATGATCTGACTCCGGAAAAGTTGGCTGAATACCAGAAAGCTCAAGGTGCGGTAACTTCTGCATTGGGTAAGTTGCTTGCCATTACTGAGAATTACCCCGACTTGAAAGCAAACCAGAATTTCCTGGAACTGCAAGCTCAATTGGAAGGTACTGAAAACCGTATCAACGTGGCACGTACCAACTTCAACAATGCAGCAAAGGATTTCAATACTGCTATTCGCCGCTTCCCGAGAAACATTCTTGCAAGTCTGTTCGGTTTCGAAAAACGTGCTTACTTTGAAGCTTCCGAAGGAGCTGAAACAGCACCGCAGGTACAGTTCTAAATAAGTTTATTCCTACCGTAACAAACGGTTCTATAAAAAACAAGTACCCCTTCCACCCATCGGAAACTCCAGTCTATTCGAGTTTCCAGGGTGGAAGGGGTACTTCCATTTTTTAAGATGACTACTGCAAATCCGTTATTGCCTCTTTCAATTCCTTTATCCCGCTCCATGCTTTGAGGAACAAACGAATTCCTATCAGCGTTCCTACGACAAGACCAGTCCAGGCACCTATCAATATATAACGATCCCCCATCTGGGACATATCCCATATCATACTTGCCAGTAAAGGTACGGCACACAACACACTCACAGCTATCCCCACTTTGAAAGACATCCGGAAACGGCTCTCCGCCAGACACACTTCACGCACAGTCATCTTCAGGCAATCAATCTTCCTTAACAGCAACATCCATGTGAATTGCCGGACTATTATCACAGCTACGAACAGAAACAACAGTATCCACGTTGACATGCTAAAATCACACATCTGATTATGAACAATATACCAGCAAAAGAAAGGCAAACAGATCACTACAATCGTAAATCGACGCAACACACGATCCTGGACCTTCTTTACTTTACTGACCACCTTATTATTTAGTTGCTGGCGCTGGTCCATTTCCAGACGTCCGAGCCTTTCTTCCATTATATTCCAATTTTGTTTTAATTCTTCCAGTTCCATAATCTGTTTTATTTTAGCTATTCGCTTGTTTTGTAAGTTTATCCTTAATTCGTTTCAATTTTGAAGCTACGGTATTGCGCGGCACGCCGACAATTTCCGCAATCTCTTCGTAAGAATTCTCATCCAGCCACAGCAAGATGACGGCACGTTCAAACTTATCCAGTCCCGCAATGAGGCGATACATCTCTTTCAAGCGTTTGGTCGTTTCACTATCTTCTGCTTCCAAGCCATAGAGGGAATCCAAGGAAGTATGCTCGCCCCGGCGTTGCTGCTGGCGATAGAAGGAGATACAGGTATTCAATCCCACGCGGTAAATCCACGAAGAAGGTTTACCCTTTCCTTCATAACCCTCGAAGCCTTTCCAAAGGTTTATTACTACATCCTGGTAGAGATCTTTAAAATTATCCCCGTCCGTGGCATACATGTAGCAGATTTTATAGATCACTCGCTTGTATTCCTCAATGAGGGAAGTGAACTGTTTTTCCTTATTATTTTGTTCCATTTTAAGATAGTCTTTTATACATAAGACGCCCGGTTGGGGAATTAGTTGCAGAGGAAAGAAAAAAAAGAAAATTGAGGAGATATATTACAGGGTGAGGTATGAGCCAAATGATAATTCCAATATTAAATAGATAGAGTATCTCAATTATTATGTAAATAGAGTATCTCAATTCCCCTCCTCCGATGGAGGAGAATTAAGATAGTATCACTTGATCATTTGATTCATTACCATCCCGTAATTAATACATTTTCGTCCTCATTATATACATCCATATTAAAAATTCCTGTATCTTTGTTGCATATTTCTTCAATAAGTGGAGAAATATACTTTGTGATTTGGAGATCATTTTATTATTCGTTTTCCAAAAAATCTGGTAAATTTTTACAAGAACGAATAGTAGGTGAAAGACTCCACGTCTGGATTGCATATAACTTTGTTATATACGTTCCGGCGTGGGGCTATTGCTTATTATTTTCTTGGTGGGTTTACCAGAGCCTTTGGGAAGAATAATATAACAATAGTACCCACGCCCTTTTTTCATTATAAAGAAACTTAGGACAAACTACAACTTTTAAATTTATAACACGATGAATGTAGACTTTACCTGCTCTTGCCAAATGAAAACCGACTTAGAAAACTCAGCCGATGTATTTTCTTTTTTTGAAGAAAACTATTCTCTGCCTGCTATCGCAGATAATCTGGATACGCTTTCCCCTAAAGAATTGCGCTGTGCCTGTTGCCTGATGGGCGTTGCTTTAGTAGCATTATCCCAGAAGAAAACCATTTGGGAACGACTGAAGAATATGGGATTGGGAAGCAAAGAATAAAGCCTTAGCCCTGCTTCATTACTACCGCCCTCACACAACTCTCTGAGCCATCATGCAAAAGATGGCATCTTTTGTTGTAAAAGGTGGCATCTTTAACATCAAAAGATGGCATCTTTCGTAGCAAAAGATGCCACCTTTTGCATCACTTGTATAAGAGAAAGAGATGAAAGGTAAGTGTTATCAGCATGAAAGGATTAAGTGAAGACGCCCCAAACTCCAATTTCTTATGCAAAGGCAAGGCTATAAGCAAAATAATCGCTACTTTTGCTACGTGAAGATAGGCTGCACCTCAGCAAAATGCAAATGCCGGGGCATTCAGTTTAAATAAATCTCTCACATTCGAAAAAGAGAATGAATTCTCTTTTTACTCATAAAATCGAGATTTTGCACTATCTTTGCACATTCAATTGAAAAAACATATCAACTCATGAGTAACCAAAGATACATGATGCGCGGTGTCAGCGCTTCTAAAGAAGATGTGCACAATGCCATCAAGAACATCGACAAAGGTATTTTCCCGCAGGCTTTCTGCAAAATTATCCCCGACATTTTGGGCGGTGACCCGGAGTATTGCAACATTATGCACGCCGACGGTGCAGGCACGAAGTCCTCATTGGCTTATATGTACTGGAAAGAAACAGGTGATCTTTCTGTTTGGAAAGGCATTGCACAGGATGCACTGATTATGAATATCGACGACCTGCTCTGCGTAGGTGCAGTAGATAATATCCTGGTTTCTTCTACCATCGGACGCAACAAACTCCTCATTCCGGGAGAAGTTATCTCCGCCATCATCAACGGAACGGACGAATTGCTCGCCGAGCTCCGCGAAATGGGTGTAGGCGTATATGCTACTGGCGGTGAAACTGCCGATGTAGGCGACTTGGTACGTACCATCATTGTGGACAGCACCGTAACTTGCCGCATGAAGCGCAGCGATGTGATTGATAATGCCAATATCCGTCCGGGCGATGTAATTGTAGGCTTGGCTTCTTACGGACAGGCTACTTACGAAAAGGAATATAACGGTGGTATGGGCAGCAACGGACTGACCAGCGCCCGTCATGATGTATTCTCCAAATATCTGGCAGAGAAATATCCCGAAAGTTATGACAAGGCAGTGCCCGAAGAACTGGTTTACTCCGGTGGTCTGAAACTGACGGATGCCGTAGAAGACAGCCCGCTGGATGCAGGCAAATTGGTACTCTCCCCTACCCGCACGTATGCACCGGTAGTGAAGAAGTTGCTGGATGCACTTCGCCCTGAAATTCACGGTATGGTACACTGCTCGGGTGGTGCACAGACGAAAGTGTTGCACTTTATAGGTGACAATTGCCGCGTAATTAAGGATAATCTGTTCCCTGTTCCTCCTTTGTTCAAAACGATTAAAGAGCAGAGCAATACAGACTGGGCAGAGATGTACAAGGTATTCAATATGGGACACCGTCTTGAAGTATATCTGTCGCCCGAACATGCCGAGGAAGTTATTGCCATCAGCAAGAGCTTCGGCATCGATGCACAGATTGTTGGACGTATTGAAGAAAGCAACCAGAAAGAACTGATTATCAATAGTGAGTTCGGAGAATTCAAATACTAATTCAATGGCAGACAACAATACCATATTAGAGAAACTCGAAGGGCTTGTTGCCCGCTTCGAAGAAGTATCGACGCTGATTACAGACCCGGCAGTGATTGCCGACCAGAAGCGTTACGTAAAACTCACCAAAGAGTACAAAGAACTGGGCGACCTGATGGAGGCCCGTAAAGAATATATCCAGGTGCTGAATGGCATCGAGGAAGCCAAAGAGATCATCTCCAATGAAGCAGACCCGGAGATGCGGGAAATGGCACGCGAAGAATTGGATGCCTGTCAGGCACGCCAGCCGGAACTGGAAGAGCATATCAAACTCCTCCTCGTGCCTGCCGACCCACAGGACAGCAAGAACGCCATCCTCGAAATTCGTGGAGGTACAGGCGGTGACGAAGCCGCTATCTTTGCCGGAGACCTTTTCCGCATGTACACCAAATATTGCGAAACAAAAGGTTGGAGGATGGAAATATCCAGCGTCAACGAAGGCGCGGCAGGTGGATTCAAGGAAGTTATTTGCAGCGTTACGGGCGACAATGTGTACGGAACATTGAAATATGAATCGGGTGTACACCGCGTACAGCGTGTTCCGGCTACTGAAACTCAGGGGCGTGTGCATACTTCCGCCGCATCTGTAGCCGTGCTGCCCGAAGCAGAAGAGTTCGATGTAGTAATTAATGAAGGCGAAATCAAATGGGATACTTTCCGAAGTGGCGGTGCCGGCGGACAGAATGTAAATAAAGTTGAGTCCGGTGTACGTCTGCGCTATGTATGGAGAAATCCAAACACTGGTGCTTCCGAAGAAATCCTGATTGAGTGTACCGAAACACGCGACCAACCGAAGAATAAAGAGCGTGCCCTCTCACGTCTGCGTACCTTTATTTACGACAAGGAACATCAGAAATATCTGGACGATATTGCCTCCAAGCGAAAGACAATGGTATCTACCGGAGACCGCTCCGCTAAAATCCGTACCTACAACTATCCGCAAGGACGCATCACCGACCATCGTATCAACTATACCATCTATAACCTCTCCGCCTTTATGGACGGTGACATTCAGGACTGTATCGACCACCTGATTGTAGCGGAAAATGCAGAACGACTGAAAGAAAGCGAACTGTAAGCCAACAGGTTAAGAAGCAGAGCGAATGAAAGGACAGCTACTACATAAAGTATTTCATACCCTGACGGAAGCGTTTCAAAATTGCCTGAGGCGCTTTCCTTCTACAGTATGTTTTGTCCTTGCACTTACCGTCTATTTAGTCTATCTGGTAGCTACCGACATGGATGATGACAGAAAGCTGGTGATGGTTCTGGGTTACTATTTTTCTATCGGTACGTTGCTCTCACTCACTCTCCACCTGTGGAGCGAAGAGATAAAGAGCAAGATAAAAGGAGTGATCGTACATATAGTAATGCACGTATTACTGATTGCCGATGCGGTGTACCTCTACAGTCTTTCACCGGAACAGTCGCTTACCGAAATAGGCATAGCCCACGGAGCCGCCATTCTGGCACTGTGGCTTTCGGCTTTCTTCCTTTCATTCATCAAAGAAAAGAATGACATTCCAAGCTGGAACTTCGCTTCATACACGGTTGGCGCTTTTGTCACGGCCAATGTGGTGGGGCTTATCATGAGCGGTGGAATCAGCCTGTTGGTGTTCTCGCTTCGCCAACTCTTCAACGTGGATGTAAGTTGGAATTGCTATCTATATATTCTTATTATATGTAGCGTATTGCTTCCGATGTTACTCTTCCTTGGCATGTTGCCCAAAGATGAACAAAAACATAATCGGGAGCCGCAACCCTCGGAGTTCCTGAACGGTACGATACATTTTCTCTTTCTCCCGCTCATGGCAGGATACCTCCTCGTGCTTTATGTTTATGCAGCCCGCATTTTTATCAGTTGGGAACTGCCCACAGGCTGGGTATCCTGGCTCGTGGTAGCACTGATGGCAGGATGTATCGCCATTGAATTCGGACTGTATCCCGTACGTATTCAGGAGAAGAAACCTATAAACGAATGGATTGCGCGTTGGTTGCCCGCTTTGGTATTGCCGATGCTGGTACTGATGACAATCGGCATTATACGCCGCTTCAACGATTACGGCGTCACCATCAATCGCCTTTACCTTATAACTCTCAACATCTGGTGCTATATTGTTTGTATCGGACTCGTCTTCACTAAAGCCCGGCGCATCAGTTGGATACCGATTTCGTTCTCCATCCTCTTTCTGCTAACTTCGGCACTGCCAGTCAATTATGCAAGTATCACCCGGAATATCATGCGCAGCAGCATAGAGAAAGAGCTGAAACGCACTAATTTGAAACTGCCACTCACCCGTGAACAATACGATGACTGGATGGAATCGCTCCCGGCAGAAACGGCAGTGCAAGTAAACGACAAGTTCAGATATCTGCGCAACTGGTTCGGACGGAAAAGTATAGCCGACCTTGTGGACAAGGATGCCTCATTCTATTCTTCTAAAAATTACGGTACTACCGATATAACAGACGATTCCGATTCCTTCGTATCATACAGCGGCAAGAGTTCACATCAAGTCAGCATCCAGATACCGGACGGATACCATCAGTTCATAGTCGTACCGGATGGAGATATAAAGGACAGATACTTCCACATACCATACGACTATCTGGAAACAGGGATACTACCTGTTCCCCTTACCACTCAGACTAATAATAAGAACGATACGATCTTCATTGACCTGAAAACAATGGAGGCACTTGATAATCACAAATATAATCAAATGCCCCCTACCCGATTTAAATGTAATTCCGACAGATGCCTTTTCATGCTAACAAGTTTCTCTCTGGATTACAATAAGAAAAGGAAAGATGCTCTCAGGTTACGCATAGAAGGCTACTTATTCAAGAAATAACCAAACGAATTATAAACAGATTAAATAGATTCAGTAATGGATAAACAACAACTTTTTGAAAATATCAAGCGTAAGAAATCATTCCTCTGCGTAGGTCTGGATACAGACATCAAGAAAATCCCGGAACACTTGTTGAAAGAAGAAGATCCGATCTTCGCTTTCAATAAAGCCATCATCGACGCAACGGCTGACCTTTGCATTGCCTACAAACCGAACCTCGCTTTCTATGAAAGTATGGGCGTGAAAGGCTGGATTGCTTTTGAAAAGACTGTGACATATATCAAGGAAAACTATCCCGACCAATTCATCATTGCCGATGCAAAGCGTGGTGACATTGGAAATACCTCTGCCATGTATGCCCGCACATTCTTCGACGAACTGGACATCGACTCTGTAACCGTAGCCCCTTACATGGGTGAGGACAGTGTTACTCCGTTCCTGACTTATGAAGGCAAGTGGGTAATACTTCTGGCACTGACAAGTAATAAAGGTTCCCACGACTTCCAGTTGACGGAAGATCCCAACGGCGAACGCCTTTTCGAAAAAGTACTGCGCAAGTCTCAGGAATGGGGCAACGACGGACAGATGATGTATGTGGTAGGTGCCACACAAGGCCGTGCTTTCGAAGATATCCGCAAGATTGTTCCCAACCACTTCCTGCTTGTGCCGGGTGTAGGTGCACAGGGTGGCTCACTGGAAGAAGTTTGTAAGTATGGCATGAACTCCACTTGCGGACTGATTGTAAACTCCAGCCGTGGCATCATCTATGTGGATAAGACTGAAAAATTTGCAGAAGCTGCACGCAATGCCACAAAGGAAGTGCAACAGCAGATGGCGGAACAGTTGAAGGGAGTGATTAACGCCTAATCACTTATCACTTACCCTTAATCACTAACAACGTGTTCGAACGAAAGATCATTAACGACCCGGTGTTCGGGTTCATCAATATCCCGAAGGGGCTGTTGTACGACATCGTGCGGCATCCCCTTTTGCAGCGTTTAAACCGCATCAAGCAACTGGGTTTGTCGTCTGTGGTTTATCCCGGTGCACAGCACACGCGCTTTCAACATTCGTTGGGGGCTTTCCACTTGACGAGTGAAGCTGTCCAGCAGCTCACCAGCAAAGGAAACTTCATTTTCGACAGTGAAGCCGAAGCAGTACAGGCAGCCATTCTGATGCATGACATCGGACACGGTCCTTTCTCTCATGTACTGGAAGATACCATCGTACAGGGCGTATCTCACGAGGATATCTCCCTCATGCTGATGGAGCGTATCAACAAAGAAATGAACGGGCAACTCACACTTGCCATCCAGATATTCAAGGACGAATACCCCAAGAAATTCCTGCACCAACTGGTCAGCGGACAACTCGACATGGACCGCATGGACTACCTTCGCCGCGACAGTTTCTATACCGGCGTAACAGAAGGCAACATCGGCTCGGCACGCATCATCAAGATGCTCGATGTGAAAGAAGACCATCTCGTGGTAGAATCCAAAGGTATCTACTCCATTGAGAACTTCCTCACTGCCCGCCGCTTGATGTACTGGCAGGTATATCTGCACAAAACGTCCGTGGCATACGAGAAAATGCTCATCAGTGCCCTGCTCCGTGCCAAAGAATTAGCAAGTAAAGATGTAGAATTATTTACTTCACCGGCATTGCGTTTTTTCCTTTACAATGACATCAACAAGGAAACTTTCTATAACAATCCGGAGTGCCTGGAGAACTTTATCCAACTGGACGACAATGATATATGGACCGCATTAAAGGTCTGGAGCACCCACAGTGACAAGGTTCTGTCCACGTTGAGTCTCGGTATGATCAACCGTAATATCTTCAAAGTGGAAATTTCTACCGAACCAATATGTGAAAAAAGAAAAAAAGAGTTAACTTTGCAAATCAGTCAGCAACTGGACATACCCCTCTCTGAAGCGAGCTATTTCGTCTCTACCCCCAGCATCGAGAAGAATATGTACGACCCGGCAGACGATAGTATTGATATCCTTTATAAAGACGGAAGTATTAAGAATATTGCTGAAGCATCGGACATGCTCAATATTTCCCTATTGTCCAAGAAGGTAAAAAAATACTATCTTTGCTACCAACGTTTGCATAGGTAAGTATAAAATATTCACCCAAGGACAAGGAAATATAAAAAAAAAGTCCGTTATTTGTGATTTGAAACCATCTAACAAGAATAAGACAATGGAGTTCTCTGCTAAACAAATTGCAACATTTATCCAAGGAGAAATCGTTGGAGACGAGAATGCAACTGTACATACTTTTGCCAAGATAGAAGAAGGCATCCCCGGTGCTATATCGTTTCTGTCAAACCCCAAATATACATCTTATATCTACGAAACCAAAGCCAGTATTGTACTGGTAAACAAAGACTTCGTTCCTGAACAAGAAATAAAAGCTACTTTAATTAAGGTGGATAATGCCTACGAAAGTTTGGCTAAATTGCTCAACCTTTACGAACAAAGTAAGCCTAAACGTGTTGGTATTGATCCGTTAGCTTTCGTTGCAGAAACTGCTAAAATCGGAAAGGATGTTTACATTGCACCTTTTGCTTGCATTGGTGAGTATGCAGAAGTAGGAGACAATACAATGATACATCCGCATGCGACTATCGGTAGTGGTGCTAAAATAGGCAATGACTGTATCATATATGCCAATACGACCATTTATCATGACTGCCGGATAGGCAATCATTGCATCCTGCATTCCGGTTGTGTGATCGGTGCGGATGGTTTTGGTTTCGCCCCAACTCCCGAAGGTTACGAAAAAATACCTCAAATCGGTATCGTAATACTGGAAGACAATGTAGAGATAGGTGCAAACACTTGTGTAGACCGTGCTACAATGGGGGCAACCATCGTACACAAAGGTGTGAAACTGGACAACCTGATACAAGTAGCCCACAATGACGAAATCGGTGCAAATACCGTTATGGCGGCGCAAGTGGGTATTGCAGGATCTACCAAAGTAGGCGAATGGTGTATGTTTGGCGGTCAGGTAGGCATTGCAGGACATATCCATATTGGAAACAAAGTGAACCTCGGAGCACAGTCTGGTGTTCCCAGCAATATTAAGGATGGCAGCCAGTTAATCGGTACTCCTCCCATGGAGCTGAAGCAATACTTCAAAGCCTCCGTTGCCCAACGGAACCTACCGGATATGCTAACAGAACTCCGCCAGCTCCGTAAAGAACTGAATGAATTAAAACAACAAATAAATAAGTAACAAATGTTGAAACAAAAGACTCTGAAAGACAGTTTTTCCCTCAGTGGTAAAGGCCTTCACACGGGACTTGACCTGACCGTTACTTTCAATCCTGCTCCGGACAACCACGGATATAAAATCCAGCGCATCGACGTGGAGGGACAACCTACCATTGATGCGGTTGCGGACAATGTGACTGAAACCACTCGCGGCACCGTCCTTTCCAAGAATGGTGTGAAGGTTAGCACTGTAGAGCACGGCATGGCAGCCCTTTACGCCTTAGGCATAGACAACTGCCTGATACAAGTCAACGGTCCTGAGTTTCCCATTCTGGACGGTAGCGCCCAATATTATGCACAAGAAATAGAGCGCGTAGGTACAGAAGAACAAAATGCCGTTAAAGATTTCTATATCATCAAGTCAAAAATCGAGTTTCGCGATGAAAAGACCGGTTCTTCCATTATCGTGTTGCCCGACGAGAACTTCAGTCTGAATGTACTGGTATCTTACGACTCGACCATCATTCCCAATCAGTTTGCAACGCTGGAGGATATGTCGAAATTCCGAGATGAAGTAGCCGGCAGCCGTACATTCGTATTCGTACGCGAGATCGAACCACTGTTGCAGGCCGGTCTTATCAAAGGCGGCGATTTGGACAATGCCATCGTTATCTACGAACGAGAAATGTCTCAGGAAGACTTCGATAAGTTGGCCGATGTAATGGGAGTTCCCCACATGGATGCCAAGCAACTGGGTTATATCAACCACAAACCGCTGGTATGGGCCAATGAATGTGCCCGCCATAAACTGCTCGACGTAATCGGTGACTTGGCTTTGATAGGCAAACCTATCAAGGGACGTATCATCGCTACACGTCCGGGACATACCATTAATAACAAGTTCGCCCGCCAGATGCGTAAGGAAATCCGCCTGCATGATATACAGGCTCCGACTTACGACTGTAACCGCGAACCCGTCATGGATGTAAACCGTATCCGCGAACTGTTGCCACACCGTTACCCATTCCAATTGGTAGACAAGGTGATTGAAATAGGTGCCAATTATATTGTAGGCGTGAAGAATATCACTGCCAACGAGCCTTTCTTCCAGGGGCACTTCCCACAGGAACCGGTAATGCCGGGTGTGTTGCAGGTTGAAGCTATGGCACAGGTAGGCGGTCTGCTTGTATTGAACTCCGTAGACGAACCCGAACGCTACTCTACCTACTTCATGAAGATAGATGGTGTGAAGTTCCGTCAAAAGGTAGTGCCGGGTGACACCCTTATCTTCCGCGTAGAACTGCTTGCACCTATCCGCCGTGGCATTTCCACGATGAAAGGTTATGCGTTCGTAGGCGAGAAAGTGGTTTGCGAGGCAGAGTTTATGGCACAAATAGTTAAGAACAAGTAAAAGGATTTATGATTTAAGATTTATTCGTGGCTAATAATAAGCGCGAATATCTCATAAATTATAAATCATAAATCATAAATCAGCATGATAAGTCCCTTAGCGTATATTCATCCCGAGGCAAAAATCGGGGAAAACGTAGAGATTGCTCCTTTTGTATTCATCGACAAGAATGTGGTAATCGGTGATAACAACAAGATTATGGCAAATGCCAACATTCTGTACGGTTCACGTATCGGCAATGGAAATACTATTTTTCCGGGAGCTGTTATCGGTGCCATCCCTCAAGACCTGAAATTTCAGGGAGAAGAGAGTACCGCTGAAATTGGTAACAACAATACCATTCGTGAAAATGTTACCATCAATCGCGGTACAGCTGCCAAAGGCAGAACCATTATCGGTAACAACAACCTGTTGATGGAAGGTGTGCACGTAGCTCATGATGCCCTTGTCGGTAATTACTGTATCATTGGTAACTCTACTAAAATGGCAGGTGAGATTGTAATAGACGATTTTTCCATTATCAGTGCCAATGTATTAATGCATCAGTTCTGCCGTGTAGGTGGATACGGAATGATACAAGGAGGTTGCCGTTTCAGTAAGGATATTCCGCCGTACATCATTGCAGGCCGGGAACCGATTGCTTACAGCGGTATCAACATTATCGGGTTGCGTCGTCGCGGATTCTCCAATGAAACCATTGAGAATATACACAATGCATACCGTATCATTTATCAGAGTGGATTGAACACTTCAGACGCATTAAAGAAAATAGAAGAAGAAATTCCGACGAGCCCGGAAATCGAATACATTGTCAGCTTCATCCGTGACTCCGAACGTGGTATTATTAGATGATAAAACGATAAAGTAATTAGAATATGATATACAGATTTACACTTATCTCCGATGAAGTGGACGACTTCGTAAGAGAAATACAAATTGACCCGGAAGCTACATTCTACGACTTCCATGAGGCTATAGTGAAGTCAGTAGGTTATACTAACGACCAGATGACTTCTTTCTTCATCTGTGATGATGATTGGGAAAAAGAAAAGGAAATTACACTGGAAGAGATGGATGACAATCCGGAGATGGACAGTTGGGTAATGAAAGACACCACTATCAGCGAACTGATAGAAGATGAAAAGCAGAAGTTACTCTATGTGTTCGACTACATGACAGAACGCTGTTTCTTCATTGAACTCTCCGAGATCATTACCGGAAAAGAAATGAAAGGTGCCAAGTGTACCAAGAAGGAAGGTGATGCTCCGAAACAGACAATTGACTTCGAAGAAATGGCAGCCAACAGCGGATCGCTTGATCTGGATGAAAACTTCTATGGAGATCAGGACTTTGATCTGGAAGAATTCGACCAGGAAGGTTTCGACATGGGCGGAGGCGAAGGTAGCGCAGCACCGTTCGAGGAAGAAAAGTTCTAATATTATTTTAAATTTTTCATCCGCAGATAACGCGGATAACACAGATTTGAAAGACTTAAGCCTAGAAGAGATCTGCGTTATCCGCGTTATCTGCAGATGGGAAATGATTCTCTAAATACCATTTCCTTATGAAAACCCTGATAGTGCTTATTGGACCGACCGGAGTAGGAAAGACCGAACTCAGCCTGCGGCTGGCAGAGCATTACCAAACTTGCATCGTTTCCGCAGACTCCCGGCAACTCTATGCCGATTTGAAAATAGGGACGGCAGCCCCTACCCCCGAGCAACTGCAACGCGTGAAACATTACCTTGTAGGAACCTTGCAACTCACCGATTATTACAGTGCCGCCCAATATGAAGCGGAAGTACTGAAACTTCTGGAAACCTTATTTACCGAACAGGATACAGTATTGCTTACCGGTGGCTCTATGATGTATGTGGATGCCGTTTGCAAAGGCATTGACGATATTCCGACCGTAGATGCTGAAACACGCCAGGTGATGCTACATAAGTATGAAACGGAAGGTCTGGAAAGATTGTGCGCAGAGCTAAAGTTACTCGATCCTGAATACTACAAAATAGTAGACCTGAAGAATCCTAAACGCGTAATCCATGCACTGGAGATATGCTATATGACAGGGAAGACCTACACCTCATTCCGTACACAACAGAAAAAAGAACGCCCCTTCCGCATCATCAAAATAGGATTGACGCGCGACCGGGAAGAACTTTACGACCGCATTAACCGACGGGTAGAGATTATGATAGAGGATGGCTTGGAAGAAGAAGCCAGAAAGGTATATCCTTATCGGGCACTTAATTCATTGAATACGGTAGGTTATAAAGAGATGTTCAAATATCTCGACGGAGAATGGACCTTGCCTTTTGCCATAGAGAAAATACAACAGAACTCCCGCATCTATTCACGCAAGCAGATGACATGGTTCAAAAGAGATGAAGAAATCCGTTGGTTCCATCCGAAACAAGAAACGGAGATACTGGCGTACCTCCGTTCGGTAATGTAAGTTCTATTCTGATTCCAGTAAACTCTGATAAATCATTCTGATGGATGATTCCAGTTCGTCATATAGCTTCGGTATTGCTTGGGTATCGAGGCTTCCTTTTTTATACCATTCTTCCAGCAATGACTTCGTCGTACGGAAGACTTCATCTTCTGCCGCAGTAATCGCTGTCATATAACCGTCACCTTTCTCAGGACTATACAATCTTTCCCAATTCAGATAACGTCCGGTACCCATTCCCTGCTTATAGCTGAAAACTCTGTCTGCCAAACGAAGTGACCAATCACTGAGCGGAGCTGCCTCATGTTCTTTGCCGAAACGTACCATTCCGGGAAGAAGTTTACCGGCATCTTTCACCCACAGTGGCACAGCTATACCGGTAGGAGGATAACCTAACAGTGTCCACATGGTAGTCAGTTCGGCCTTTTCACCCGGTTTTACACCTTGTACCACTACCGAACACGATGTACTGCTACGCGGAATGAAATCCTGATCTACAAACCAACCCGACGCCTGAGGACGATTATATGCCCCGCTACGCAAATCAATATCCAGCATACGGTTACGGAACGAACGCGATAAATCATTGAAAATAAACTGTGGGGTAATACTACCCGTAGCCGAAGCTTTCATCAGCACCTGGTCTGCTTCCATATAGCGCACATAACCGGCCCCCTCGTTCACCTTACCAGCAAAAGAAAAGTTGGTACGGGCAATATAACCATAAGGAGCGTCCTTCGGGTTATTGGCATCATACATCGCATATTTATAATAATCTACCTCAAACATAGCTGCCCCGCCTTGTGCATCAATCACACCAAAATTAGCTTCGATATCGCTGGGCTTGGAAATGGTATCCAGAAAATGACAGAAATCCTCTACCGTTGCACAAACTTCGAGTGCACGATAAATAACACGCCCATTGGCTGCCCCCCGCTCTTCATCGCCCTTTACATCCACCAGATTATATGATTGTGTATTCATCAAAGCAAATCCTGCAGAGTTAGTCCCCATCCATGCTTCTTTCAGATATGCATTGACACTATTCACTACAGCAATAAAGTCATACTTCTCACCTTTCACATAATCAACGTGATTTCGCATAAAGTCTGTATCACGGTTTTTCCAAAGCAGGGGGCGACCGTCGGGTGTTACTTTACCCGATACAACAGCAGAAGTACAGGCTTGCACAGGAGTAGCGAACCAAACAATTGCTGCCGCACACAGGATTAATAAGGATATTTGTTTCAACATTAGTTATCAGGTATTTCCTATTCCATAATCTTTAATCATTCCGCTCTTGACAATCACTTTTATTCATATTCTCCCCTTAGGAAAATCATTGGTTTAATATAAATTTCCAGTATTCCGTCTGCACCGGTCTTCACTTCCATTTGCTCAATACTCGTTTGATACGCAGTACTGGCCGGAACTTCTTTACCGCTAATATAGTAACGCGCATTCCTCCTGTTCACTCCCTTTGGCTTGAGAAAATCATCTATTTTCTTAATGTTTTTTTCCTCCTTTACCTGTTGTGGAGTTTTCAACTTCAGAATAATGACCCCATTTATTCCACGTGTGCCATAAATGGCAGTAGCTGAAGCATCTTTCAAAACTTCAAGACTTTCAATATGCGCGGGGTTCAATGCTGCAAAAATCTCATAGGGAAGTTCCATTCCATTTACTATAAATAAAGGCTCATCAGATGGAATAGGAATGCGATCTCTAATAACGAATGTGCCATTTTTCTTCGGAGACTGCGGCACAATGGTATCATTCTTCAAAGTATCTTTGAAAAGTACAAGCTCCTTTGTAGAAGGGGCTTCAGCATGAATAGATATAGCGGCAGACATCACTAATAATAGAAATACTCCCCAAAAGAAGCTATATCCCTGGTGAATTTGTTTTCCTTGTCTCATAGCATTATCTTTTAAGTGATAGAATACTAAACCGTCTCAAACAAAAATACTTAAAAGTAATGATTTAAACAAAGAAATAAGAAACAAAGTTGATTATTCGGCTGATAATTCCTTTAGTCTATCAAGCAAATAGGCCCGTTTACTCTCGCTTGTACCTTCTTCCCAATAGCGGATAATACCTTTCTTATCTACCAACAATGTAGTCGGCGTGACCTGTACTTTAAACAAATTGAAGAAAAATAATTCATCGGCAATATGCGTAAAAAGGAAAGGACGGTTTTCCACTATCTTCTTTATCTGTTCCGCTGTATTCCAAGTAGTAGAGAAATAAGTCACATCCGGACAGATTTTCATCCATTCATTCAGTTCCGGCATCTCCTTGATACACGGTCTGCAACCTGTGTGCCAATAGTTCAGAACGAAAGGCTTTCCAATGATATCCGCTTTTGTCCATACCCGTCCCGTCGTATCCTTTACCTTAAAGTCCGGGAATGGTTTTCCTACCCATTTATCAAGAGTTACTGTATTAGTCGCTGCAATCGCCATCGGCTTTTGCGCTCCTGAACGGGAAATCTGCAATAATTCCTCTCCTCCGGGTACTTTTTCTACGGAAACCCGATATTTCATTGCATAGTCCGGTAAAGTTTTGCCTTTATTCAGACGTATTTCCAATGCGGTATGTCCTTCCTCATCTGTCAGCATAATCATCTGGGCACCTTCATCAGTCCGAATTCCCGGAGGCATACCATTGAAAAAACATCCGTCAATGAGAACATACTTATCACTACTAGTTTGGGCGGAGCAAAGCCCCACCCAAACGAACATCATAGAGAGAAACAAAAAAAGAGAATTCCTTTTCATATAAAATATCTTTGATTATTCATCTTTCAAAGTAACTGTCACCTTCGGCTCCGCCTTTACTTTAGCAGTTTTCATGCCAATATAAGAAACAACCAGTTTATCGCCTTTTGAAGCAGATAGGACAAAGCGACCATCCACATCGGTTATACTGCCGCTTTTTGTTCCTTCTATCAGTATGGCAGCACCTACAACAGGTTCTCCGTCTTTATCCTGCACAATACCTTCCACTTTCATATCACCTTTGGCAGAAGTCTTCTCAACTCCTCTTTTGTCTTTGGTAGTGATATAAATCTGGCCTTTGCCGTCTGTTCCTTTCTCAACACTCATACTTTCAATTCTTTCAGCCGGTACTACCTCACCTATGTCCGCAACGCTGGAATCAATTTTCACACCATCTACAAAAAAGGTCACATCTCCCCGATTTGCCTTCTTACTATTTATATAGATACCTTGCACTCCATTGACAGTAGTAAATTTTCCTGTACCTTTCACTCCCAAAACCACGGGATCATTAGTATTCTTTAGTGTATAGGTTTCTGATGGATGGTATTCTTCTTTATCTTCTTTCAAAGTAATCAATATAACCCCATTCTTGCCTCTCTCTCCATATATTGCAGTAGAAGCCGCATCCTTCAAGACGCTAAAACTCATTATCCTGTCGACATTTATTGCATTCAATATAGACTGGGTAACTTCCTTGCCATCCACTATAACCAAAGCACTATCCAATAAACTTCCAGGGCGTCTGCTCATCTCTACAGTACGAGAACTTTTCATCTCTCCCCCTTCCAGTCTGAACATTACCGGCAGTGTATACTTCACTGCTACCGCTTGTCCTTTCTGCATACCTGGTTTCCACTTCGGCATCGTTCCTATCAACCGGATAGCCTCAGCATCCAGATCTTTATCTACGGCACGGATCACTTTCGGCTCCGTCACATTTCCTCCCTTATCAATAATAAATTGCACCGTAACGCGTCCCTGTGTACCATTCTTCTTTGCAGTTTCAGGATAACGCATATTCTTCTGAATATACTCCAATGCAGCAGCCATGCCACCCGGATACTCCGGCATTTGCTCCACCACCTCGAAGAAGGGAGTACCCTGTAGCTTCTCAGTCACTTCTGCAGGAATATACTTCACCTCCACGGGTTTAGCTGTATCTTTCAGTACTGGAGCTACCTGTACTGGTTCTTCCGTAGTTTTTACAGCTTTTGCTTCCACAATTGCTGTCAAATCATTAACTTTGGCGGCAGAAATGTCATGCAAACGAGAGAAGAGCAAGCTTGCTTGTTCCATTCCGAGTGCATCCGACATTCTTGAAATCTCTTCTGCGGTTTCCGAGATTTCAGGACGGGCAAAAGCAGTTACTGCAATGGCAGCTACCGGAAGTATATATAAATACTTCAATCTTGCCCACGGATTCGATTTTTCTTTTAACATCATAGTGATACGTTTTTTAAGTTTA
>ERZ791868.113-NODE-113-length-91521-cov-3.804638_pt1 | contig 91521 bp, 69 predicted proteins | sample MGYA00510281_ERZ791868 | MGnify/ENA primary metagenome ERZ791868 (study PRJEB30046, sample SAMN00792046) | human gut metagenome | study: EMG produced TPA metagenomics assembly of the A metagenome-wide association study of gut microbiota in type 2... | reverse complement strand
TTTAAATTCAATAACTCATTTTTATTATTAATATTTTTTATAATATTATTTTCTTCTTCCAAAAAACTTCGATCTATATTTTTATAATCGTCATTCAAATGCCCAAGCGAATTAAAAGACTGATATATCTTTTCCAATGTATAACATTTTAATTTTCCTGTACTTCCAAAAGAATAAATATTCGCATCGTATCTATCTGCCAATACATTTGCAACAAAACTGCTTGCAAATATAAATGGCTGCATATTGTTCTGTTCAACTAAAACCTCACTATTTTTATTACATTTCTGCTTATTTCCCCATTGTTTTTTATTAAATTTAATAAATTCTTTTTGGTAATCATCCAATATCAACCGTGCTTTTACTTTTTTCAAGGCTTCATAAAAATTATTTATATTCATAGTATTCATCGCCACTCAAACCATATCCCATCTTAGCGCCGTCCCTCGTTTTACATTTTGTTTCACTTTTTTGCCAAGCAAAATATCATAATACTTTGGAGCTAAACCCAATCCCGGTCTTATACTGCGCATATTGCGTTCGGTAATAACATCCCCGGCCTGCATGTCTTCTACAATATATAGGCTTCTTCTGAACTGAAGTGATTTCTGCTCCTGTTCATTAATACCATATTTAACACTTCCAAGTGCTATATGAGCAGCTTTAGCTTCCATAACCAACTGTTTCATTTCTTGTGGTTCCAACGAAAAAGCTGCATCTACACCACCATCAGCTCGTGAAATTGTAAAATGTTTTTCGATTACAGTCGCCCCTAATGCAATACTTGCAATAGCTGCGCCAATTCCTAACGTATGATCAGACACGCCAACTTTGCAATCAAACAATTCACGCATATGTGGTATAGTAAGCAAATTGCTTCCCTCTGGGGTAGCTGGATAGCTGCTTGTACATTTTAATAATGTTAGATCCATGCAGCCGTTTTCTCTTGCAGTACTTACTAATTCACCCAATTCTGCCAAACTGGCCATACCTGTGGAGGCTATAATCGGTTTCCCTGTTTGTGCAACCTTTTTTATCAAAGGTAAATCCACATTTTCAAAGGACGCAATTTTGTAGAAAGGAACATCCAGTTCTTCCAAAAAATCAACCGATGAGAAATCAAAAGGCGTACTAAAGCCGATAATTCCTTTTTCTTTACATCTTTGAAATATCGCTTGATGCCATTCCCAAGGAGTATATGCTTTTTGATAAAGCGAATACAACGATTCACCCTTCCACAAACTTTTCTTATCTTCTATAAAAAACTCACCGTCATTTTTATCAATAGTCATGGTAGCTGCTGTATAGGTTTGAATTTTTAAGGCATCTACACCCGCCTCAGCTGCCAAATCAACTATTTCCAAAGCTCGATTTAATGACTGATTATGGTTCCCTGACATTTCTGCAATAATAAATATACTCTTATCCCAAGTACTTATTGTCATTTTACCTATTCCTTCCTACAAGATATTTCTACCAAGTGAAAACGCCTCAACATATTTATGTCCAACAGCTAAACCCCTATATTGTGCAAGTAACTTTACGCCTTCATATGATCTTGAATGTGGGTACTCTCTCATCTCTGAATTATATATTTTTAATATCTCTATTTTATTATCAATCTCATTTTCTATGTCTACAAACCAATTCGGAACAAAAACATTATTTATATCTATTAATTGATAATCAGTGCTAGATAAAGTTTCAAAGAATAAAATTTGTTTTACACTTTTTCCTGGTAAAGCGCGACTTGCGGTAATAACAGCCTTATTGGTGATTTGATGATCTATATTGATATCACCACCATGATGGGTATAGATGATGTCTGGTTTAACACTATCTACTACTTGCTCAATCTTTTTTATAATATCTAATAAATTCACGCTATCCATCCTATTATCCGGAAACCTGAACATGGTAAGACTTTGAGCCCCCAATCTCTTAGCTACCAGATGACTCTGAGAATGTAATTTGTCCAATACGGAAGTATTTTTTACAATATCACGGACGCTATCACGACTAGTAATACCTTCGGCCATTATAACAATATGTACACTATCTCCATCTGCAACATGTTTTAAAATAGTTCCTCCACATCCCAGCACTTCATCATCTGGATGAGCTGCTACTATCAATATTTTCTTATTCATTTTTATCTTCCCTTATTGTCATTTTTACATCAGCTTTTATATGTCCATTTCGCAAAGAAGCTCTTTCAAATTCCAAATGAATACTTCCAATATTTAAAAATGCTTTTGGATATCCTTCTGCATCAAGCATCCTAATATAGTCAAAACATTCTTCTAATGTATGTAGATCAGTCATATTCCCATCTTCGGGGTTACGTCTCTTAAATAATACAACTTCTCCATATTGTTTCGTCGGAACAATATTTTTCTTTAAAATTTCTAAAATCATAATCTTTATAACTTTGGATGCCCGCAAATATATTTCTTCAGCACCACCATATAATGACAGTTCCTTTTTTAAGTATACATCTCCAGAATCTATTTCTTTTTGACATTTTAATGCCGTTATTTTGGTTTTGTAAATTCCACGACTAATCAAATTTTGTAACGGACTACCTCCTCGACCAAAAGGTAAATCTGTCATATGAAATACTACACAAGTGAAGTTTTCATATACATCTTGAGGAATTATATGAGACCAATGAGGGAAAAAAATATATTTCGGAGAATATTGCTTCACATTATCATATGTAAGCTGTTCTTTTCTCTCAATATACTCAACAATTATCTCCTCATTTTCTCCAATATTGGATAATATATTTTTATTCCATTTTCTAGTTGAAGCAATTATAATTTTCATATAATTCATTTCCATTTCATCAAATACTATTTCTGGTTGGAATACAATTCGACGTTTTCATTACAGGTATTTTTACATATATTTTATAATCATTTATATCATTATTTTGAATTTGATAATTAAGCTTTTCAAATAATACCTGTGAAGCCATATTACTTTCTTTCACTAAAGCTTTTAACATATACTTATTTTTAAACCGCTCATATAGCTCGGTTTCTGCTAAATGTAAAATTTGCATTCCATAACCCAAACCTCTATATTTTTCTGCAATACTATAATCTATGATCGCAGTATTATCCATCTCTAAATCTATCCGTATTTGACCAACTTCCTGTTCGTTACACATCATAATAAAAAACAGTACTGAATCCTTTACTAAAGTGGCATTAAACCATTTCACATGCTCTTGCCACTCAACAGGCTCCATAGAAAAAGAATTTTTACGAACAAGTTCATTATTCCGCCAATCAAACAACAGCTTCATATCCGTTTCTTTAACTCTCCGTAAATATATCTTTTCTTCCATAGCAAGCTCCTTCGATCAAACAATTTTGTGCAAGCCTTGATAGTTCTCCACCTTCCAGCTTATAAATCTCTTTACTTAAAAGAGTAGTTGTAACCTTACTCTTATCACCCAAAAATACAAGAATCCCTTTACTGGCACAATTGACAGTTAATTCTACCTGGTTTTCAGCAATCGCTATAACCAATGCCGGCAAACCTAAAAAACAGCGTTCCCAAGTCACTGTACCACCTGCTCCAATTGCCAAGTCAGCTTGATTCATAAATTCTGCCATATTATCTATTTGGCAAAAATAATACATATTATTTTTTTTGCAAAAATTTTCTATAGCTTCTTTGTTCGGATTACTTTGTCCTACAATGACATTGACCCTAATATCCTGACGTTGAAGTAAAACTATAGCTTCCAGTGCCTTTATCGTTTCATTACTTGGATCGCTGCCGCCAAAAAAAACTAAAATATTCTTTATTTTTCCATCGCGAAGGCGCATTTTTTCTCTTGCTTTATAAAACTCTTCACGTAAAATAGCATACCGCGCCCCTAAAAGCAGCTTACAATTTTGCGGTACCAAGCCTTCATATCGCTTATCTTTATTAAGATATTCATTTTGATCTAATAAAATATCACAATCATGCTTCCTGTTTGCTAAATCATCAATAACCATGATTTTTTTTACGTGAGGGCGCAATATACTTTCCCATTTTATATCTATTGCATAGCTGTCGATAACCAATACATCCAGTGTTCCTATGGCTTTCATACTTGCAATAGTTTCTGCTGCATCCTGCTCCTGTGTAACTGTAAGCCATTTTGCATAACCAGCTAATGCTTTACCAGGTTCAACTTGTGGCAATTTAAAGATTGGGAAATTCTTTTGCTTTACTAAATCTATTAAATTGCCCCTCAAATCCCGCATGATAAAATACACATCAGCGCCATTCTCTTTTTTCAATCGTTCAGCCATGGTAAGACAACGCATTAAATGCCCGCTGCCAATCTGCAGCGATGAATCTACGCGAAAAACAACTTTCATATATATGTTACCTCTGTTGCGCCAATTGGTATTTTATTTCTGCAATTTGCCAATCTTCTATATTGTCGATATCCTGAACTTCTAGATCAGATAAGATATAGGGTTTTATTGATAATTCAGTCGTTTGTTTTTGCTTGTAAAATACTTCAGCATCAAAGAAATAGAATTGTCCGGCATCATGATAAAACGGCTCAAGATCCTGTGACCGTTTACGTTGATTTTCAGGCCATTTATACCGTAAGGCTCCAGCAGAATCAATGATAAATCCCCTTTGAGGTGGAAAAGAAAACTGCACTACGGGGATAACCTGATCTGTCTTACAATCCTTCAGCATATCATAAGCCTCTCTAAGCTTTTTAGCAGATACAAATGGTGCTGTCGGATAAATACAGCAAACGTAATCAAATCTTCTTTTCAGTTTTGTTTTATATGTTGCTATCACTTCATCTAATACATCTCTGGTAGTCGAAAAATCATCAGAGGTTTCATTGCTACGCAGAAACGGAACTTTAGCTCCATACTGGATAGCAATATCAGCAATCTCAGGATCATCTGTCGATACCATAACTTCAGTAAATATTTTGCTTGCGAATGCCGACTCAATAGAATAAGCAATTATCGGCTTACCGCAAAACTCTTTGATATTCTTTTTTGGAATACGCTTGCTGCCGCCTCGTGCAGTTATAATAGCTATTGTTGACATTGACAAACCTCTTTTTTTATAACAAATCTTTCCTACGCCATTTGCCATTGACATCTTTTACTAAAATATCCTTATTGGCAAATTTATCAACAGTTTCATCAAATTCTTGCACAGTTATACCAATCGTTCTACAAAAATCTTTTTTCGCAAGCGGATCGCAAATATAATCAGAATCTTTTATTAATTGCATTGCCTGTTCTTTTGTCAATTTCCCTTCCCGCACAAATCTACATGCCATATCTGATACGCGCTGGAATCCGAATTTAATAAATTTGGTCCAATGCTGTATCATATAACCTTTGCTATCTATTTGTGTAAAATCATCAATGCTTCCCTGTCTTTGCCAATCATCAAAATCAGATAACTGTTTGAACCCCATTTTTTCTGCCTGTTCAAGTGAATCAATATTTGAATATGGCCAAATGGATCCCATAAATATTACTTTTGTTTTCTCATTACTTGCAGGATGAAAAATCTCACACTCCTCACTTTCACCATACTCAAAAGCAGGATTTTCTCCCATAAATACCAGTGGTATATTAAATGCTGCAGCAATTTCTAAAGGCTTTGAATATAACTGTGATTCTATCCATTTCAACGGATGTAATTCCTCAAAAAAGCTCTTTTTCGTTTCTTCAACAAAGGTTTGAGGAGCACACCTAAAGTTTATTAAGTCTAGATTATATTTTTTAGCCAGATTATCCAAATTATGTAACCCAGCCAATGACGGTGTAAATTCATCGCAAACATGTACCAACAATGCTTTTTTTACACCATGACACTCAAACAATCTTTTTACAATGGCACATGAATCTTTCCCGCCAGATACACCAACTACACAATCCCACTCTACATTTCTATTTCTAGTTTTTTCTATATATGCTGTTAACCACTTTTGCCTCTCTTTCCAATCAATACTATTTTTCCTGTCTTTATTTAAACAAGATAAACATATACCATTTTCAGATTTCATATTAGGCCTGGTATCAAGAATAAAACCACACGCTTTACAAACCTTTATCTCCATGATAATTACCTCCATAATAATTAAACTATTCGCCTAACACCTCAACTAAACTTTTTACGATGTGATCCTGCTGCTCATCAGTCAATGCATAATATAACGGCAATGTAAATGCTTCTTCATAATATTTTTCACTGTTGGGAAAGTCCCCACCTTTAAAGCCCAAATTTTCATAATACGGCTGCGTATGCACAGGAATATAATGTAAATTTAAACATATCCCCTTCTCTTTCATCTCGGCAAAAATTTGGTTCTTAGTTTTACTTATTTTAGAAAAATCCACCCGGACAACGTATAAATGCCAGGAAGATTTAGTATCTTCATTTTGATCTGGCAACTGAATACCATTGATGTTTTTTAATAATTCATTATATCGTTTGACTAAATAACGTCTTTTACTGACAAATTCATCAACTTTCTGCATCTGGCTATATCCCAATGCAGCCTGCATATCAGTCATACGATAGTTAAATCCTAAATCTATCTGTTGATAATACCAGGGACCGTCAGCAATCCCAGTCATAAGTTTTGGATCGCGTGTTATGCCATGACTGCGATACAATACTAACTTTTCATACAAATCTTTATCATTAGTCAAAACCATGCCGCCTTCACCAGTAGTTACTATTTTTACCGGATGGAAGCTGAATACTGTCATGTCGGAATACTTGCAGCAGCCAACCTTAGTTTCTTTATAGTCAGCTCCTATGGCATGTGAAGCATCTTCAATTACTTTAAACCCATATTTCTGTGACAATTTATAGATTTTGTCCATCTCACACGATTGACCAGCCAAATGTACCGGCACTACTACTCTCGGCTTTATATCTGCCGCTTGTAGTTTTTTCTCCAACTCGGCAACACTCATGTTATATGTAGATGGATCTATATCTATAAAATCTACATCAGCCCCACAATATCTTCCACAATTAGCGGATGCAGTAAAAGTTATCGGGGATGTCCAAAGAATATCACCTTTGCCCACCCCAGCTGCAAGACAGGAAATATGCAAAGCAGCCGTAGCACTGGTAACCGCTACAGCATATTTAGCACCACAATACTCCGCTACACATTTTTCAAATTTTTCAATAGCAGGCCCCTGTGTCAAAAAATCAGACTTTAATATCTCCACTACTGCATCTATATCATTTTGGTCAATGCTCTGCTTCCCATAAAAAATCATTATTTGTTCATCTCCTTCAATTCTTCTACCGTTAAGAAATGAGGATTATTCCCAGAGCTGTAGTCAAACCCATCAGCTACATAATGGCCTGTTTCACCTAAAGCATTTGTTGTATAATCAACAACCGTGGTAAAAGTAATACTTGGTTTGATAACAAAATGATCATCAAATTCAATAGTATCGTAGTACAAATCAGAGGGACACATGACCTCATGCAACTTTTCACCCGGTCGGATACCAATTACTTTGATTGGCAAGTTTGGAGCTATGGATTTAGCCAAATCAACTACACGCATAGACGGAATTTTAGGCACAAATATTTCTCCGCCCTGCATCCGTTCAAAATTCTTAAGCACAAATTCTATACCATCTTCTAATTTAAGCCAGTATCTTGTCATCCGTTCATCTGTTATCGGCAAAAATTCTGCACCGTCTTCAACAAGCTTTTTGAAAAATGGCACTACAGAACCACGAGAACCTACAACATTGCCATATCTTACAACAGCAAATCTGGTTTCTCTGTCACCAACTAAATTGTTAGCAGCTACAAAAAGTTTATCCGAAGCCAGTTTAGTCGCTCCATATAAATTAATTGGATTCGCAGCTTTGTCTGTTGAAAGCGCAATTACCCTTTTCACATGGCAATAGATAGCGGCATTGATAACATTTTGTGCGCCATTAATGTTAGTTTTTATACATTCCATAGGGTTGTATTCAGCTGCTGGAACCTGTTTAAGAGCCGCAGCATGAACTACATAATCGACCCCATTCATAGCCTGCTTCAATCTATATTCATCTCGAACATCACCAATAAAATAGCGCATGCAGGGTGCATTGAATACCTGCTGCATTTCAAATTGTTTAAGCTCGTCTCGAGAATAAACAATTATCTTTTTCGGCTGATATTTTTCTAAAAGAATCTTGATAAACTTTTTACCAAAAGAACCTGTACCACCAGTAATTAAAATTGACTTGTCATTGAACATTGATTTCATCCCTTATCTTAATTTATTATTTCTGCCTTACCATTCTCAAATTTAACCTTAAAGTCGCACTGCGCCAACGTCGTTAATCTGTGGGCAACAGCTATAATTGTTATTTGCCCTTTAAGTTTTAAAATGGTATCAGTAATACTTTTTTCTGTTTCGTTATCTAAGGCCGATGTTGCTTCATCAAGCACAAGGACTTGTGGCTGATAATACAACGCCCTGGCGATGCCAATCCGCTGCCGCTGTCCGCCGCTAAGCTTCACACCTCGTTCGCCTACAGTTGTATCAATACCTGCTGGCAGCTCCTGTACAAAATCATAAAGTTCTGCCATCTGCAGTACTTTATTGATCAAAGCATCGTCTATTTCTTTTTCATCTACCCCCAAGGCAATATTTTCTCGGATGGTACCATCTATTAAATAAATGCTTTGGGGAACATATGCCAAATTGGCCTGCCATGTGCGTATATCGTCATAAATATTCTTACCGTCCACACTGATTCTTCCACTGCTTGGTGGCAGCAGCCCCAACAAAATATCAACAAAGGTCGTTTTGCCAGCGCCGGAAGGTCCAACTATACCAACAAATTTTCCTTTAGGAATACTGAAGTTTATATTACTTAAAACCTGTTTTTCTATTTCCGGATAAGCAAAACCTAGTTCTTCTACAGAAATCACATTTTCAAAATCCATTCTTGATTCCGTCTTTTTCAAACAGGTTTCTCTCTCCTTCGCCCCTTTATTTTTGATGATCAGCAACTCTTCATATAATTCGTTAAATAATGGCATCTGAAACCTGATCCCATTAGACAAATTAACTATCCTGTTAGCACTGGGCATTAACCTGAAAGCTGCTAATGCCAACACACCCAATAGTGGAACTATTTCTGCCGGCTGGTTGCCTAACAGAAGCTTTGTAATTATCAAGAGCAACAAGCCGCAGACAATAATCGTCTCTATAAGCATCCTGGGCAGCTGATTCATAAATAGAAACTTACCATTGGCTTTACCATATTCAAAATATGCTTTTTGAAAAGCGTCCAGAAAAAATTCTTCTTTACACGATACTTTTGTTTCCTTAATGGCACCTAAACTTTGATTAATGCATTTTATATATAAAGCAGAATATTCATTTTGAATTTTGCCTTGTTCCGTAATTTTTTTGCGAAATCCTTTAATGATAAAATATAAAAGGCTGCCGATAAAGCCTGCTACTATAACAGCAGTAAACGCATCTATTACAACTAACAGCAGCCATATGGTTACGGCTGTTATAATCTCAGTCAATAATGTAAAAGCAGATACCATAATATAAGAAAAAACAATAACACCACCTGTACTAACGTTTCTTAATAACGTAGCTGTATTATGATTAAGATGGTAAAGATATGGTTTTTGCAGATATTCGGCTAATAATTCTTTTGAATAATAAATTTGGTTTTGAATAGCAAAATCGATCTGCATTTTATTTTGCCACGCTAAATAAATGTTTTTTATAATATAAAGTATTAAAAGCAAAATTGTCGCTGCCATAATAAATTGGCTATGTGTCGTTATACCCACAAATTCAGCATATTGGGAAACCTTTGGATAAGCTGTAAAAAAATCCGGGTTTCCCATAAGAGAAATCAATGGTAGAATTGCGCCTATACCTATTGCTTCTAAAACAGCACCCAAAATCATAATAACAACAATAATCAAACTCTTTTTAAATTGGGCTGGCGAAAGTATATTAAAAACTTTAAATAAAAATCGCATTCTATGGTATCCTCATTAGTTTAATGATTTTGCAAAAGAAGCCTTATTTTATCCTGCAACTTCATAAATCTATCATGTACATATTCTGCTGCATACGGCATCAGTTTAGGTTGTTTCATAAATTTGTCATAAAATTTCTCGTCACTATTCAATTTTTTTATGAGTTTTATATTCTCTGTATTATCTCCATCAAGATTCCAAAATATGACTGCATCCCTATTTATTATTCCCGGTTCCGGATCGTTTAATGCTCCAGCATAAACAGGTATACATCCGGCTTTAAATGATTCAAAAATTTTTTCAGTACAATAATTCGGAGCATCCATATTCTCAGGACAAATATTAAACTTAAATAAATCCATATATTTTAATTTATTATTTCCATATTTATCCCAAAGTTCTGAAGTATTATTTCTCCATGTACCGCCATAAGAAATATTTAAAACCCCATTTAAATCGTCACAAATTTTACTACGCATGCCAAAAATATCGTGACGGTTAATACATACTGCTTCTTTTAAACAACTTGATTGCTTATTATTAATAAAAGTTATTATTTTTTTTATGTCCTTATAAGTAGAATCTGGAGGGAAAAGATATAGAAACCATATCGGAAACCTTAAATATCTATCATTTTTTAATCCACTAAATCCTAGTGATAAATTCACATCATAAAGAGCATGATCCATAAATGGGGGCAGTATTTTATTAAAAAAATAATATGTTCCATAAGTTTTCCGCCCTTGATCTAATATAAGTCCTGGATGTGTTCTAACTACTTCTAAATTTTCTCCAGAATAAAATACTTTTTTACAATCAGTATCTTCTTTTATGTTTTTTCTATCTCCAAAAACACTGTAAAACCTAATGTTAAAATTATCTACAGCTGGAAAAGACTTTATCAAAAATCTATTAAACCACTCATCATTTAATTTTTCATATCGCTCCCAATTAGCATACGAAATTCCTTTATCTGCTTTGGCAACCTTTATCGGCCTTATCAAGTTTATGCATTTCTTTATGTATACTTTCAGAAAAAAATCCAACATCATCTCTTACACTGCACCCTTTTAGTTTGTATAAAGTTATTTATTTTTTTTACAAAAACATCCTGCTCGTTAAAAACTATTTTTTTAAATGATTCACAATGTTTTTTTAATCTTTCTCTATCTAGATTTTTAACGTATCCATCAAATTGCTCAAGAGTTAGTTTAATCGAAGCATCAATATCCACGACTATCCCTAATCCATATTCATCAACAACTTCTCCTAAATATGTGCTTTCAGATGCAATAATAGGCTTCTTGAACAAAATTCCATCATATAATCTATTAGGCAAAGCTGTAGTTACTTCTAAACTTTTATTTCCATAAACAGAATTTATAAAATCAATTTTTTTGTAAATTTCTGGTTTATCTGCATTATTAAAATCTCCTTGAAACAGAACATTTTTTATACCATTTTTTTTACAATATGCTTCTAAATCACAATCCAGATTTTTTCTGCCAACATAAGCAAGCTGATATTTGGGGTTGTTAGCAAAAATATTTATCAATTTACAGTTTTCTTCAAAATATCTAACCCCACCAACAAAACCAATTATTATTTTCTCTTTATTCTTTAAATCAACAACTTCTTTTTCCTCTGGGAAATCATTTCCTATGTTATGACAGGTGATGATTTTATTGCTTTGTGGCAAAAACGCTTTAAATCCGTTTGAAGAAATTGCTGTGAAATATGAATTGGCTATAAGTTTTTCTACAATTTTTTTATACCATCCATATTTTTCATAACTATAATCCCTAATATCTAAAATAAATTTATTTTGAAAATTTCTTAACAAGCTTTTAGCGATAAGAACTCCCGGAACTGTTGTCAATATAACTAGATGAGTATACTGCTCTTCCTCTATTATTCTCTCTATTTCTTTTTTAAACTTATACATTGGAATTAATTTACGTATTTTATTGATCCCTGGTTCACAAGTTATATGTATAGTATATTCATTATTGTTTTTTTCTGTATTACAATTAGTAAATCTATCCCAAAATATACATTCATATTTTATGTCATTATTTTTAAAAACATCCTCATAATGCTCAATATACGGAATATAATTTCTAATTGAAAATCCAATTAACCCAACTTTCATTCACTGAACTCCTTAATATTTATAAATATTTAGATATTCCGCCTATTACATAATATCCAAAACAACGCATTGATTCCATTATCGTCAATTTTTGTGAATCTCTATAGACCTTCCACGTCCAATAAGCACTTTTGACTTTATTGCTACTTACTGATTTTTTCCCCACTCTGTAATATGCCAAACATTCATTCATTCCATAACCTTTAATCCTATATTTACGAAAAATATTTAGCCAGCATATATAGTCCTCATGTTTTTCTTCAGGCATCCAAATATGTCCAATTACTTTTCTATCAATACACGTACTTAAACAACTGCCTGTATTATTGCCCTTTAAAAATTCTTCATAATCAATTTTAAGCGGCACATTAAAAATCTTACCTAAATCATTATTTCCAACCTTCACTGTCCTATAATTGTGATATGTAAAAACATAATTGTTTTTCTTCATAAAACCTATTTGTTTTTCTAATTTTTCTGGCAGCCATATATCGTCACTGTCTAAAAAAGCTACATACCTTCCGGTAGCCTTTTTTAAGGCGACATTTCTGGCATTGGCAACACCCTTGTTTTTAAGCAGGGAATACAACTTTATCCGTTGATCTTCTTGATACTCTTTTATGATCTGTTCTGTCTTATCTGTTGAGCAATCATTAACAATAATCAGTTCCCAATTTGTGTATGTCTGCTTTAATACGCTTTGTATAGCTTCTTCTATATATTTTTCTGCGTTATAGGCAGGCATTATTATGGAAACTAAATCATCAATCATTTTCCCTGTACTCCTTCGGTACTGCTTTTTGTCAGCAGAACTTTGAATGTCTGCAGCATGATCATCAGGTCTGTTTTGACGCTGACGTCCTGTATATACAGCAGGTCGTAGATCAGCTTGTCATAGGCACTGGTGTTGTATTTACCTGCTATCTGTGCAAGGCCCGTGATGCCTGGTTTTACGTTGTGGCGATAGTCATATTCAGGCTTTTGGGCAATAAACTGCTTGACGAAGAACGGCCGTTCCGGTCTGGGTCCGACGATGCTCATTTCACCTTTCAGCACATTGAACAGCTGCGGCAACTCATCAAGTCTGGTAGCCCTCATAAATCTGCCGAATTTTGTGATCCTTGGGTCCCCTTCCGCAGCCAGTACCGGCCCGCATTTGGCTTCCGCATCCTGCTTCATGCTGCGGAATTTATGTACAAAAAATGTCTTACCGTATAGCCCCACGCGCTCCTGTGAATAAAGCACCGGCCCTTTACTGTCCAGCTTTATCATAACTGCTGTTATCAGCATGACTGGCGATAGTATAATCAAAGCAGTTACCGCTACGGCAATATCTAAAAGCCTTTTCATTACTCTCTGTTCTGCTGTCAGCAACATACGTGTTACACGCTGCATCGGTATGTCATCAACCAATAAAAAGCCTGTATTCTTGCATGCCAGTTCATACAGTGTCGGTACAAAAAATATTTGTTTCTTCGTGCTGCGTGCATAACGCAGTATTTTTTCTTTGTCTGCTATCGGCAGTTCCGCGCCAATAAAAACATAGTAGTTAGCGTCGATAAGCTGCTTCCAGTTGGTCTGTTGACAGCTGTCACAAACAGACTGCAATGACTGCTCCATTCCATAAGTTTTCAATAATTTATTCTGGATGCGTGCTGCTTCTTCACCAGCTGCAAATAATACAGCCGTCTGTTTGGGAAAATACTTCCATTCCCACTGGTGACAGATATATTGCCAGATTGCCAGCAACACAAACGAAAATACCGCTGAATAAACAAGCACAACACGTGAATAATCAAACTGACGAAAAAAGAATGTCATGGCCATCGCTATGATGTAAATATTGGTCACCGCTACCAATAGATTAAGAAAAATATCTACCAGCTTTTTGCGGATCAGACTGAACAAGCCATAGACGTTGAACATAAAGAACATAATGATGATCAGGATCGGCAAAAATTCCAGATGGAAAGCTATCTTATCCGTTTGTTTATTCCCCAGCTCCAGCGCCATAGCAATGCTGGTAGCCAGATACAAACAAATTATGTCGCCTATGATCAAAATTATCTTTCGCAGCAAAGAACTATAGTATCTCACTGAATTTCCTCTATTCATAACTATCTTTAAGTTTGTGTTTTATAAAAAACAAAACATTCTATTTTAAAATAATTTATTATTTTATTTTACAGTCAAATATATATTATTTTATCACTTTTATTATAAAAAATCCACCGTTGATGTGTTCAGTCATCAAAACATCTTAACTTTAATGCCAAGTATAGAAAACCAAAAAGAGCAGTAACCTTTAAGGTTACTGCTCTTTTTACATTATTCGTATTTTATTTAAATTCTACTTTTAAATGCTGTCGTTCTACTAACCTTTGGAATTTATATTTCGGATAACCAACCATTAAAGTGCCTACTATTTTTTGCTTAGCCGGCACTTCTACCAAGTCAAGCAATGGTTTGTATCCGGCTATACCGCAGGTTTGAATAAATCCGGCAATGGTCGTTCCCAGGCCGATAGTCGGTGCATAAAGCTCCGCATAAGCCCAAGACTGTTCTGCATTGCTAACACCAGTTGTATTTAATCTACGGGCCAATGCAAAAATCAACATCGGTGCGTTGCGGGCAATAATATCCTGACCACGCTCGCGATAAGCTCTTAATACAGTAGTAAAATATCTGCTGTTAGAACTTCCTTCTGCAATTTCCTGTTCCATCCACTGTGCTGTAGCCTCAGCAATATCCCTGATTTTTTCCTTATCACTAATTACTATATAATACATTCCCTGTGAATTACCTGCTGTTGGCGCATAGCGACATACTTCAAGCAGTTTACGTACATCAGACTCAGTTGGTGGCTGCGGTTTAAACATACGAACTGATCGACGCATCCGCAAAAAATTATATGCAGTTTCAGCATCTAAAACAGGCATCGGCAGTGGTAATTGTTCTTCTAGCGGCACATATTTATTATCCATAGCAGCCGTTGGGCAAATAGCAACACAATGGCCGCAGCTCATGCAGCCTCTATCAAAATTGCATTCAGGTCCAAGCTCTCCCATTGATAAAATACATGATGGACACGCCTCTACACAAATACCACATTTTATACATTTATCATAATCAACTTTCAGTAAGTCCATCTTCTAGCACCTCAATCTTCGAAATGAATGAATTCCAATCCGCTGAAGTCAGTATAAAATTGTGCATTTTTAAAAGCTTTGGCACATAATTCTTTATCTTTATTAACAACACCGTCAGCATTGGCGATTCCCAAATAAGCACAAGCAGACTGTGCTGCAAAAGTTTGAGCATGTTCCAATAATGCCTGCTTATCAGAATCGGCAATAGTACCTTTATTGGGATAAACATCAGTAGCCACCAAAATAAAAATCAACTGCTCACCTTGCTTAGCAACTACATGTGGAATCTCACTTTTATTAGGTTGAGCGAATTCTATTTCAAAACCTTTTTCAGTAAGATGCTGCAGCAATACCTGTAATCCAAACTCATGAATTTCTTGAGTATTCATTAACTCAAATGCCATGAATCATTCTCCTTTGCTATATTATAGCTTTATTATATCATAAAAAAGCTATCTATCTCCAGCGATATTCTAAGTACTGTTATCCAACAAAACTATTATCACAAACATTTAGATAACAAAATAAAAAGCCTGCTTTTTTAGCAGGCTCAATTTACTGGCTCCCCGAGTAGGACTCGAACCTACAACAACTCGGTTAACAGCCGAGTGCTCTACCGATTGAGCTATCGGGGAATAAGTCTTTCAACGAAGAATATTATATTACTCTACGATATTATTGTCAACGTTTTTATTTAACGCGTCAGCTTGTAAATAAGAGCGTTACAAATAGCTGCAGCTACATTACTGCCACCCTTACGGCCGCGAGCAACTATATAAGGAATACCCGTTTTCATAATGATTTCTTTAGATTCCACAACATTGACAAACCCAACGGGAACACCAATAACAAGCTCAGGCTTAATCCTGCCTTCTTTTACAAGTTCATCTAAGCGTACTAAAGCCGTAGGAGCGTTACCAACAGCAATAATTACAGGTCCCTCTACTTCACAAGCTTTTTCCATACAAGCAGCAGCACGTGTAGAACCAGCTTCTTTCGCTCTTTCTGCTACATCAGCATCTGCCATAAAGCAAACCGCTTTGCCGCCAAGCTTATTTAAACCAGGCTTATTTATACCCACGCAAGCCATATTAGTATCAGTAACTATAGTAGCGCCCTTTTTCAGTGCTTCTAAAGCTTTCTCTACTACACCATTCGAAAAATGCAGCGTACGTGCATAATCAAAGTCAGCAGAAGTATGAATAACTCTTTTTACAATGCTAAGTTTCTCTGGATCGAGCTGGATCTCCCCCAATTCTTCAGCGATAATCTCCATACTGCGTTTTTCAATATCAGCCGGTAACACATTTTGTAATTCCATATTTACTACCACCTTTCTTCAATTTATTTTTCAATTCCTACTCTTGCTGGTATACCATTATCAAAAGGATGCTTACGCTTACAAATTTCTGATACATAATCTGCTAAATCCAGCAGTGCTGCAGAAGGATTACGTCCAGATAAAACAACTTCCAAACTCTGCGGCTTATTTTTCAGAAAATAAATTAATTGTTCTTCATCAAAAACACCTGTATTACAGGCTCCTATCACTTCATCCAAAACTAATAAGCACACATCTTCCTGTTCTAATTTCATCTTGATCTTATCGAATAACAGCCTATGTTCCAGTAGCACTTCCTGTTTTTCAGACTCTGTCATCTGAAAAGTAAATTTTTTAGTTTCTTTACCCCTTAAGACTTCAATATTCGGCAGCAGTTCTAAAGACTTCAGTTCTCCGGTAAGACGGCTTTTTAAAAATTGTACGAATAATACTTTATTACCATGTCCAGCACACCGTATACTTAACCCTAGACAAGCAGTAGTTTTACCTTTCCCGTCCCCGCAATAGATATGAATTAACCCATGTTCCATCTTATACACCGGCTTCCAAAATCTCATAAATTTTTTTCATATCAATATTTTCACGTATACTATTTGCCAAAATATCATACTGCTGCTTTTTATAATCATTAAAATTAATAATTTTAATATCGTCTGGCTTCATACCCTTTTTAGCAAGTAAAGCTTCCACCACAGATTTAGCAATACCTTCACCATCAAATACTCCATGCACATATGTACCATATACGTTCATAGTATCACTAACATTCTGAGATCCTTCTGGACTTATTTCACCTGTTTCGTGAATAGGTTTCATCAATGTCAACGATTTACCATCATCAAAATTGGTTATGCCGGAATGTATTTCATAACCATAAAAAGAGCGGCCAGTTAACGCGCTGAAGATACCTTTTACTTCGCCAAAATATCCATCTACTTGAATAGTGCGTTTTTTCTCAGCAAAAATGGTTTCAACATCCAAAAGACCTAATCCTGCAGTATCTCCGCCTTCTTCTACTCCATATGGATCCGAAAGATTCTTACCCAACATTTGATAACCGCCGCAAATACCAAAAACTACTGTACCAGCATGAGCACGTTTCATTATCTCTGCTTCCAATCCGTTTTGACGCATCCATTTTAAATCACCAATAGTATTTTTTGTTCCAGGAATAACAATCATATCCGGATTTTTCAACTCTGAAACTGATTGCACATAACGCAGCGATACACCTGGTATAAGTTCAAAAACATTGAAATCAGTATAATTAGACATTCTTGGAATACGGATAACAGCAATATCTACTGCCTGTACTTCTGTATGTGTAGTTAACCGTTCTGATAAACTATCCTCATCTTCAATATCAACATGCAGCATTGGTAATACACCAACAACAGGCACCCCTGTTTTCTCTTCTATCATTTTCAAACCTGGGCGCAGGATATCCACATCACCGCGGAATTTATTGACAATGATACCTTTAACCATCGCTCTTTCGTCTTCCTCAAGCAACATTAAAGTTCCGTAAATAGAAGCAAAAACACCGCCTCTGTCTATATCGGCAACTAAAAGCACCGGTGCTTTTGCCATCTTTGCCATACCCATATTAACTATATCCTGTGATTTTAAATTGATTTCGGCTGGACTTCCAGCACCTTCGATAACAATCACATCACTACTTTCGGATAATTGACCATATGCTTTCATAATATCAGGGATCAAATTTGTTTTAAATTTGAAATATTCTGCAGCTGTCATAGTTCCAATAGCTTCACCATTTACAATAACCTGTGAGCCTGAATCACTGGTTGGTTTCAGCAAAATAGGGTTCATCAAGGCACTTGGTTCAATGTTGGCCGCTTCTGCCTGCACAACCTGCGCTCTTCCCATTTCTGCACCATTGCGAGTAATAAATGAGTTCAATGCCATATTTTGAGATTTAAAAGGTGCTACTTTATAACCATCTTGATTAAAAACACGGCATAAACCAGCTGTCACCAAACTTTTACCGGCATTAGACATTGTTCCTTGTACCATTATAGCTTTAGCCACGCATATCACTCGCTCTCATTAAAAATGTCAGGATATCCTGATAATTATTTATTTTTACTGGTATAGCAGCAGTATTGATTTGTGCAGCAACTACAGGAACTGCATTTTTATTATGTTTGCCATTAATAGAACTTGTTACATGATCACCACAAATAACAATGCGTAAAGGTTCCTGTATATTATTTATAATTTTCTCTAAAAACTCTTCGTCAATAGCACTTATAAACTCAGCTTTGCTCTGATAATCATATCTGTGTGCTGCTTCATCTGCACCGTTAAAATGCGTTAAGACAAAATCATTTTCTTTCAACATATTTAAGGTCGCTGTTGCCTTGGCAGCAATATCAGTATCTATATCCGCTGTCACTCCAGCGATTTTAGGAGCCGTCAAATGCAATCCTTTTGCAATGCCTCTGACAATTTCTGCTTCGCAAATTGCTGCACCTTTCAACCCATGCAAAGCTTGAAATCCAGGCAACATTTTACGTTCTGAAGGCCCCCAGGGATAAAGCATATAACGAATGTCATCATGGTTAAAACGTTCCAGCCTTTTCGCTGTTCCTTCAATAAAATGCTTTAACAACAAAGACTGCTGTTTTAATTCTCCTAAAAGCAGGTCAACATTCTTTCCCATACTCTCGTGAGGCGGAGAAATAACACAATTGTCCAAAATCCTTCTGTCTTTATCTAAAATCAACAGATTACGATACATAGACAAATGCATAAATTCTATGCCCTGCCAAAACTCATCGCATGCTTTAGCTGCTTCTGCCATGCTTTCTGCCGAAAGTCCCTGACCATTAAAAGATACCAGCGTATTATCTTTGTCTATTGAAACCAGGTTACAGCGTAATACCATCTCATATTCCGAAATATCCCTACCATGCGCTAACAATTCCAAATACGCTCTATTTGTTGGGAAATCCCGCTGCTGTACACCAAGCAAGCGCAAAATACAACTCAAACTTTCAGGAATGAAATCATTCTCACAAACGCTTACTTCACTGTATGTTCCCAGCTTAATAAGAGTATCGATATTTTTATGTTCAGCATATTGGAAAGGTGTCAATCCATTCAAAGCAGGAATATGATCATCACCTAAGCCATCAATAATTACCAATAATGAGCGCATTACGTCTAACTTCCTTTATCGCTTTAATTAAAGCTCGATTTGTATATCGTGTTTTTACCGCAATTCGATAATACGTTGGCCCCAAATTATGGTAATTATTACACTCTCTAATCAAAAAGCCATGCTTACGTAAAAGTTCTGCCAAATTTTCAGGTTTCTCCAATTTAAAAAATATATAATTGGCCTCAGAACCAAAGGTTTTTGCTCCCAAGCCTTCCAATTGTGCAGTAAGATACTGCCGTTCAACACGAATCAACTCTTTGCTGGCCAGTAAGTAATTTTCTTCATCTAAAGCCGCAATACCAGCTGCTTGTGCCGGAATAGAAACATTCCAGTCCTGACCATTTTCATGCAGTCCTTTTATCAACGACACATCAGACGTCATGCAATAACCTAAACGTAAGCCTGGCATCGCATATGTTTTTGTAAATGCTTTCAATATAATAAGATTGTGATATTTATCTAGTTTCGAACATAGCGAATATGCTTTATCGCCATCCACAAAATCCATAAAGCATTCATCTAATAGCAGCTTTGTACCTGTACGACAGCATTTTTCCAATACCTCCAGCAATAAATCTTCATCTATTAATTTTCCAGTCGGATTATTAGGATTGCATATTACGACCAAGTCTACTCTGCTATTGATTTTTTTCAGCAAATCATATCCTGCAATAAAGTTTTTTTCTTCCTGCAATTCGTAATAAGTAAATTTACAATCAACTGTCCGCAAAGCTTTTTCATAATCAGCAAAAGTTGGAGCCAATAATACAGCACGACCAGGCTTGACTGTTAAGGCAAGTTTAAATAAAACATCAGCAGCACCATTGCTCATGAAAAGATATTCCTTTTTTATATTCAAATATTTAGCTAATTTCTCTATTAGTTTCCTGCATAAAGGATCTGGATAATTAACGCAGTTTTTGATTGAATTCTTAATAGCCTCTTTTACAGACGCAGGTAAGCCTAATGGATTAACGTTTGCTGAATAATCAACAATATTTTTCCCTATGTTGTTATTTTGCTCACTGTAAATATCTCCACCATGTACAGATTTATACATATTTTCCACCCTTTAGCTTTTAATAAAAAGCTCCAGTAAATAAATTAATGCAAAAACTAAAATACTTAAAACAGCTGTCATATACATCAAATTATTAGTTTGGACGATATCTTCTGGTTCCACCTGTCTGATATCATCACCAATAGTATCTTTAGGCACCCATTTTCCAAAATAAAAATGTCCGCCGCCTAACTGGATATGAAGAGCGCCAGCAGTTACTGATTCCGTCATTGCAGAATTAGGACTTAAATGGTTGTAACGGTCACGTTTAAAAATTTTCCAGGCTTTTTTTGCATCCAAATTTAAAAGATACGCCGCAACTATCATACATATTCCAGCAACACGCGCTGGAATATAATTAGCAAAATCATCTAATTTTGCCGCACAACGCCCAAAATATAAATATTTGTCATTTTTATAGCCAACCATGGAATCCATGGTATTTATTCCTTTATAAAGAAACGCAAGCGGAGCTCCGCCGATAAACATATACAGCATTGGAGCAATAATTCCATCTGCAGTATTTTCAGCAACAGTTTCAACTGCCCCTTTAGTCACTTCTGATTTTGTAAGTTCTTTAGTATCCCGTCCAACTATCCACGAAAGTTTCATTCTAGCATCTGTTAAATCATTATTTTTTAACGCAGTATAAACTTTCATACTTTCTTCACGTAAACAACGCGTTGCAAAAATTTGATAACACATAAAAGTCTCTACAGCAAAAGCAAACCACGGATCGATTTTTTCTGCCAAAGTCAATACTATAAATGGAATACAGAACGAAAAAGTAAGCACTAATATTACTAATACAGCGCCGCCTGCCAATAAGCCACGCGAGCTTTTTCCAAAAACACTGCGCAACAGCTTTTCTAAAAAGCTTATCAAATTTCCAATTAAACAAATCGGGTGAGGCAGCCAACGCGGGTCGCCAATCAGCAGGTCTAAAATAAAGCCCGCTATAATGGCAAATAAAAGCATCATAATCCAATTCCCCTTAAATAAATACTAACAGCCCAAACCATCAGTAGATCAATCCCGTTTTTTTGCAAATTCATCACAGGCACGAATAAAATTTCGTGCAAAATTTATATTTCCCCATAAATGAATGTGTGGATAGCCAGCATACAGAACTTTATTAGCATGACTACAACTCCATTCAGAAATTCCTGAAGCTTTCAACGCTAAAAAATCATGCCCATTATTATTACTGTCGGAATAATGAAACTCATGTCCATTTATTTTCTCACCGATTTTGCAAAAAACATTATCACTTTCAGCAGTCAATGTTATATATCCAAAGCGGTTAAGCTTTGCCGTCATAAAAGTTTCTCCGCTTATTGCACCTGTCCACTCATAAATCTCTCCTGAAGCTGTTTGAAAACGCTCCAAAAGATACATGAATCCACCACATTCAGCAAAACAAGGCTTACCTATTTTTAGAGCAGTTTTAATGCTTGTACGCATTGATAGATTCTCTGCCAGCTCTTTTGCATAAAGCTCAGGATAACCTCCTCCTAAAATTATTCCATCACATTCTGGCAATTCTTTATCAACAAGAGGGCTAAACGTTATTAGTTCGGCACCAAACTCCTGCAATAAATCTAGAGCATCCTGATAATAAAAACAAAAAGCTTTATCCTGTGCTATTGCTATTTTTACTTTAGCTACACTTGCAACAGGCTGTTCTTCATAAACGAGATCCTCAGCACTGTTTGCAATACCCAGCAATTCATCAAAATCAATAGTCTTAGCTGCCTGTTCTGCTAATCTGCTGATAATTTCCTGCAAATCACCAATTTCTTCTGCGGTTACCAATCCCAAATGTCTGCTTTCAAAATTGCAATCATCCATATGAGGCAAATAACCGACTAATTTAACACCTGTTTCCAACTCAATTACTTCTTTATAAAACTTATAGCTCATAGCAGTGACATTATTAAGTATTGCGCCTCGTACATTCGCGTCAGGTCTGAATTCTTTAAAACCTTTTATTAAAGCTGCCAAAGATAAAGCTGCACCTTTTCCATTGATAACTAAAATAACCGGCGTTTTAGTTACACGCGCTAAATCATAAGCACTGCACTGCTCTGTTTTACCCATACCATCATAAAATCCCATAGCGCCTTCAAGTACGGCTATATCACAATCACCAGCATTTTTTGCCAGCAAATACTTTGTTGTTTCCCTGCCTAACATAAATAAATCCAAATTACGTGACTTAGCACCAATTACGCGCGAATGAAACATTGGATCTATATAGTCGGGACCAGATTTAAAAGCGGCTACTTTGTACTCCTGATCAAGCAAAGCTTTCAGCAAGGCACATACTACAGTAGTTTTTCCACTGCCACTATTAGGGGCAGCAATCATGAAACGAGGCAAAAACATTTCAGACATTTTACTCACCCTTTTTCAACGCAGTCATTATATAAACAGGGTTTTGGGCCATCATCAAATTATATGCCCCCAGCTTTTTACCACGGGCAGCAAAAACATTAACAATCTCTAAATCATACTCAGAACGGGTTTTATAATATTCAACAACTTCTATTAGTGTTTCTAGTGTAATTGCATTGATAACAACTCGGCAGTCAGAATTTTTTGTATAAATAATATCAAGCATTTTGCATAAATTACCACCGCTGCCGCCAATAAATACGCAGTCAGGAGCCGGCATATCAACAATTTGTTCCGAAGCTTCTCCGGCAACAATATCCAAATTATTCACAGCAAATAACGCTTTGTTTTTCTCAAGTAATTCCAATGCCAAAGGGTTGCGTTCAAATGCCCATACACGTCCAACTTGCGCCTGCAATGCCAATTCTATCGAACAAGAACCTGTTCCCGCACCAATATCGTAAATATTATCCGTTACTTTTGGCATTAATTTGGAAATTGAAACAGACCTCACCTCTTGTTTCGTCATTGGAACTTTACTTCGAATAAAAAGATCATCATTTAAACCATGGACAGTATATTTAAAGTTATTAGCATGTTCATTCAAAATCATCATAACAGACAAAGAAGGAAACTCCAATTTACTGATTTCTGACGCCGTACCATAAGTGATTTTTTCTTCTGGATAAGAAAGGTTTTCACCAACATATACCTTTACATCTGCCATACCATGATCACAAAGTTTCCGGCATAGCTGATTAGGAGAATGTTCGCCTCCTGTAAGTGAAAATACTTTACTGTTTTGCGCTACTGCAGCAATTAGATTTTGATTTCTGCCATGCATACTGACAATTTTAGCGTCATCCCAAGCTATATTTAATTGTTGAGAAAAATAGACCAAGCTGCTGATGCCACAATATCTGTGACATTCACAATCAGCAAGTTTACCAGCAATCGTCTTGGCTAAACTGAAAAAGCCTACATCACCAGAGACTAACACTGCTACAACATCTTTTTCAGCATCAGCTTTTTGACATATTTCAGTAATTTCTGATGGTTTTATGGTGTCAAAAAGATGTTTCCCTGCTCCAAAAGCAGCAAGCATCCTTTTATCGCCTATCAAAATATTACTTTCTTCAATAGCCTGGCGAGCCTGATTTGTCAAAAGCTCTGGGTTACCTGGCCCAATGCCGACGATATTTACACGTAACATATTAAATCTCCTTTATATTTTTACTTACCACTACCGTATCGGTCTTTCAGCAACTTTACTATCTCACTATAACCAGTTCCCAGCTCTTCGCCACCGCGGGCAATGACTATTAATTTAGCACCTGCTTTTGCAGCCGCCTGCGCCTTCTCTTCAAAACCGCCAACGCTGCCGGAATCCTTTGTAACTAAATATCTGCTGTTATACCTTTTCATCATCTCTATATTAAGCAATTCAGAAAAAGGCCCCTGCATACAAATAATATTAGCCGGCTTATAACCAAGCTCTAACGCTTTACTTAAAGAATCCAGCATAGGCAAAACTCTTAGCGCAATACGCTCTTTATAATCAGGAACAGAAGTAAACTCCTGTAATGTTTTACTGCCTGTAGTCAGAAAGATATTACCTTCCGTATGGCTCAATAACTCAACAGCTTCATTAAAATCTTGGACTATAATACAGTTTTTATGTTCTTCAGCAGCAGGTCTTACCAATCTTAAATATTCACAGCCAGTTTCTTTACAGGCCTTTTGTACTGTTGACGTAACTATCGTAGCATATGGATGAGTTGCATCAATCACACAATCCGGTTTATTTACTGTAATAAAATCCCGCATTGCAGCCAAATCCATACGTTCCACCATTACATGAAGATTAGTTTGTGCTTCAATCAGACTTGCACCATAATCAGTTGCCACAGAAACATAAAGAATTATATCAAGTTCAGCCATAAACTTAATCAGATTACGACTTTCACTAGTTCCGCCAATCAGCCAAACTACCGGTTTCATTACAGTTTATAACCTCTAGGAGTTACCAATTTACCATTAATAACTTCTGTTTGCGAATTACCGATGATAACAGTAGAAAACATGTCTACTTCTTTGTCACGTAATTCCTGTAAAGTAGTAATTTCATAATTTTCACCATCACGCCCAATGTTGCGTACAATGCCTGCCGGAACATCAGGGCGCTGATTTTTCAGCATGATATCACAAGCTTTCTGTAGATAATCATGACGTTTAAAACTAGATGGATTGTATAAACAAATACAGAAATCTGCCTGTGAAGCACAGTCTAAGCGCTTTTCAATTTTTTCCCATGGAGTAAGCAGATCGCTTAAAGAAATCAGGCAAAAATCACTGATGAGAGGAGCTCCTAAAACGGCAGCGCCTGAACAGGCAGCTGTAATACCAGGAACAACTTCAATTTCCAATTCTGGATGTTCTGCTGCTACTTGATACATAATCCCTGCCATACCATAAACCCCGGCATCACCACTGGAAATCATCGCTACGGTTTTACCTTTTAATGCTTCTTCTATAGCAAGCTTGCAACGATCTACCTCTTTACGCATACCCGTAGTCAAAAATTCCTTGCCTGTAAAATCATTTTTAATAAGATCAATATATACATGATAACCTGCAATAACATCACAGCTTTCCAAAGCAGCTTTAGCTCTTTGGGTCATTTGTTCGATACCACCTGGTCCAAGACCGACAACATAAACTTTTTGCGTCATATTAATTCTCCTTCAAACATACATTCAAGATAATTTTTCAAAGTCAAGTACAATATCGGCTTCAGCAACAGCTAAGGTCACTCCATTCAAACTGCATTTTGATGAAATTATACTGCCGTTATTGGCCGCCAATACTGCTGAACGCTCGCAAACATTACTTACACCTACAACTGATTTAACAAAATCAGAACTACTGAATTCACCTGCTGCATTTTGTAATTCTTCAGCAGTAAAAAAACTAATTTCCCAATCATATTTAGCTACGAAATCCAACAGGCCAGCCTCATCTTTTTTTAAATCAACAGATGCCACACCAACGATAGTACGTAAGTCTATACCAAGTTCTTTCAGTTTGGGTAAAACTAAAGTTTCTATACTTTCTAACGTTGTTCCGCGACGACAGCCGATTCCCAAATAAATATTTCTAGGCCAAAGCTGAACAGTTACATCAAAAGGCTTCACATTTCTATTTTTCGTAATAGCCAAACCTGTAACCCCTTTGTCTTTAAGAACAATCTGGCGTGGTAAGGCACTGATAATTGGATAATCGGTAAACAGTCCAACTTCCTGTCCATCTACTAACGCAGCAGCAAAATCTTTCGCTGCTTTCATACTGTTAATAATCATATTATTGCGTGCCGCCCACTCGTCTACAGCAAAAAGCTTATTCACATCTGTAGCTGTAGTAACTACGGGAGTAGCTTTTATTACTTTCGCTAAGTCTTTTGCAAATCCATTAGCACCGCCGATATGACCTGATAATAATGGTATAACAAAGTTTCCACCTTCGTCTACAGACAATACAGCAGGATCAACTAATTTATTCTTTATATACGGAGCTATCGTCCTCACTGCAATTCCTACAGCTCCAACAAATACAAGCAGCTGGCACTCCTTAAACGAATACTCACAAGCTTTATTATGATCGTCCATCGCTTCCAAAAATATTTTTTCTTCAGCAAATTTGGGCATGGTTAAACATCGCACTTCAAAATCAAACTTTTGCAGTGCTTCGCCAATATCTATACTTAGCATTGCTCCACGTCTGGTAAAGGAGTATACTACAGCCTTCATTTTATTTTACCTCTGGCTTTAAATCCAATTTACTGGGATCAGCAGCACGATATCCATGTGCAAAAGTAGGATTATAGAGTTCGCTGCGGTCATAAATATTGCCTAAAAAGTTTCCTACTGTAATCAAGGCTGTTTTAGTAATATTATGTTCTCTCGCAGTTTCTGCCAAAGTTCCTACTGTGCAACGGCATACTTTCTCATCAGGCCATGAGGCTTTATAAACAATAGCAGCCGGAGTATCAGCAGTGTAGCCACCTGAAATCAGTTCCTTCTGCAATTTTTCTAACATACCGCTGGAAAGAAAAATAACCATTGTTGCTTTGTGAGCTGCATAATCAGCGATTTTTTGCTTATTAGGTACAGGTGTACGTCCTTCCATACGGGTAATAATCACTGATTGACTAACGTTCGGCAAAGTATACTCTGCATCTAAACAGGCAGCCGCCGCACAGAAAGAGCTTACACCTGGAACAATTTCAAAATCAAGATTATAACTACGCAAAAGATCTATCTGTTCACGATGAGCACCATAAACACTCGGGTCACCAGTATGCAACCGCACAACCAATTTACCAGCCTGGGCTGCCGGAACCATAGCTGCAATGACCTCTTCCAAAGTCATTTTAGCACTGTCCATAATAACGCATTCCGGTTTTGCATAGTTCAAAAGCTCCGGATTAACCAATGAACCAGCATAAATAATAAGATCAGCCTTTTCCAAAAGGTCTTTACCTTTTACAGTAATCAAATCAGCGGCACCAGGGCCTGCACCAATAAAATAAATCATTATTTGTCAAACTCCCTTTCTTTAACCAAGATTACAGAAAAATAGCTGCTGTCAGGATCGATCTCATTAAGATCACGGTACACCTTTTCTCCCGGTAAACCACAGCGTTCAACCATGGCTGCATTCTTAATCAACCCGCGTTCTTTCAATTCGTCACGTACTCTGGCAATTTCACTGGCAGATTTCATTAATACCTTATTACCAGGTCCATCAAGAAATTTAGATGCTTCTTTATAACTGCCAGGCAGCACAATAAGCGGTTCAGCCCTTTCACATAAAGACACATTCAACTTTGCCGCAACAGCACAAATAGAAGTTACACCTGCAACCAATTCGGCATCATAGCCAGCTTTTAAAACAAGCTTATGCACATAAATGCAGGTTGCATATACTGTAGGACAACCAAGAGTAATGAAAACAACATTTTTACCTTCATCAAGCAATTTTATTACAGCATCAGCGCCCTCCTGATGAGCTTTATCCATTACTGCCATATCTTTTGTCATCGGCATATAAATAATAAGCTGTTCTTTTTTATCAAGATCGACTACCTGATTGACAATATTTTTAGCAGTCATGACATCGGTATCACCTTTAGGCAAAGCAACAACGTCACATTCTTTGAGTAGACGCACTGCTTTTAAAGTCAATAATTCCGGGTCCCCCGGTCCGATACCTACACTGTACAATTTACCTCTCATGTTTTTCATCCTTCCTGTTTGTCCTTTAGATGTAATTTAATTAGTTCGTCAGCAGCTGCTGTTTTTCCTAAAATACCATAAACGTTAGAAAACATCAGTGCTGCCGTTTTTATTTTACAATGCACGCGATGCTGCATGTAAAAATCAATACGTTCAGTAACACCACTTATTACTTCTTCAAAAATACCTTCACGCTGCAAAATCTTCACTACTTCATCTGTAGTCGGACAACCGATGATTTCTTTACCAACTTCTACTTTAACACCGGCAAGCAGTGCCAAAAGAGCCATTAGCTCTGTACGGCAATCAGCATATTTTGAATGGGTATTCATCACACCTTGCCCTAGTTTTACCAGCTTTCCTGAATGGCCTATCAACAGCAAGGTCTCAAAACCCTTGTAAACTGCATAATCTAAAAGTTCCCCAACAAAATTACTGCAGGTTACGGCATCATCAATATTAAGTCCCAGTACATCACGAGTAAAGTCTTCTCCATAATTGCCAAAAAACACCAGCAAATTTTTATTTCCAGACGCCGCCCGTGCATCGATTTCCACATACATTGTTTCTATCAAAGCTTTTTCACTCATTGGTTCAACAATTCCACTGGTTCCTAAAATAGAAATGCCACCTAAAATACCTAAACGTGGATTGAAAGTTTTCTTGGCAATTTCAACGCCTTCAGGAGCTGAAATTGTAACTCTTAACCCCTGTTCATACCCTGCAGACTTCATTACTTTTTCAAGTTCGAAAACAATCATTTTCCGAGGTGTCGGGTTAATGGCAGGTCCATCAACAGCACAGGCCAATCCTGGTTTAGTTACATAGCCAATGCCAATACCGCCTAATAAAGTTATCCCCTTTTCGGCTGTTTTTTCTACAGTAGCATAAATCAATATCCCATTGGTATCATCAGGATCATCGCCACTGTCCTTACGAATAGCGCATGTTACGCTCATTTCGGTAATAACAGCCTCTTCTGGTTCCAAATTAAGTATAATGCCTTTGGGGGTATCTATCTGAACAAAATCAACACGTTTACCTGTCAGAAGCATCATTGCAGCAGCCTTGGAGGCTGCAGTTGCACAACTTCCAGTTGTATAACCACACCGCAAACGTTTCCCTTGAGAAATCTGATATTCTTCCATGCGTCAACCCCTTCCTGAACAAACATCTTGCTAAAGACATTCTGCCACCTAGTATTTTTTACTAATAATTAGAAAAGACTCCTGCCGTTTCCGACAGAAGTCACAAAGATACAAGCGCATACTTATCATTAAAAGATACAGCTCTCTTGCCATCTCCATCACTCGTGGATACAGCTTTCACACATAGGCAGGCACCTGACTTAAACGCCTCAGCGTTATTACAGTGGCGGGACCGTGTCGGATTTACACCGATCTTGCCATTTACGCCCTCACGGGCACCTAATAATATCAAATTACCGTATCATTATAGCACAAAATTCACAAAAAACAAATGGAGATTCTTATTAAGTTTTTATTTATCGCAATCTAAATGTAATAGGTACATATGTATAACAACGTATCTTTTGTCCAACACCATTTTTGGCACCGCTAAAACGCCAGTTATAGCATGCTTCAACTGCAGCAGCATCTAAAGCGGCATTGCCGGAAGATTCTGCAACAGCAACTGATTCAACCTCACCTTCATATCCTACTAAAATACGAACAGTAGTAGTACCTTCAATGCTGGCACTTCTAGCGCTGCTTGGATAATTAGGCTGACGACTTCTCAGCAACCGCGGAGGAATAGCAGGGTTTGCCGAAGGATCACCGCCTGCATAGCCGCCGCCATCTCCAGTACCAACTCCAGCACCTGTACCGTCGCCTATACCAGTACCAACTCCAGCACCATGGCCGCCGCCTGTTCCGGTTCCACTTCCAGAACCGCTGCCGCTTCCATATCCACTGCCTTGCCCAGTACCATAACCACCACCGCTGCCAGTATTTTCTTTCACATCAGTACCGGCAATATTTTTACTTTGGGTCTGTAATTCCTCAGATATATTTTCATTGACTTGAGTATTCTGCTGTTGTTGATACACTTGCTCCTGACGAGCAGTTTTTTCAATTATATCGTCAGTATTTATTGGGTCGGATTTTTTTATCTGCTGTTGTTGCTGCAAACTACTCTGCTGTTTATTTTGCAAGGCATTCGCCTTCGCTGCTGCCAAATCTGCTTCTGTAGCATCGGCTGGTTTTACACCGCCGCCGCCACCGCCGCCACCGCCGCCGCCACCGCCAAAAACTGCAATTTCAACGATTTTATCATCAACATGATTAGCAGCGAATAGACCGGCAAACGCCAAAACAAGAAATACAAATAAATGAAATCCTAATGAGCCAATAAACCCTATTTGGAACCTCTTTTTGGAGTCATCCATCATTTACCAGCTCCCACATCTGTTGCTAAACCAAATCTTTGAACACCTGCGCCTTTCAATCTATCAAGTAAAGTTATGACCTTACCATAATCTGCATCTTTGTCTGCCCTAATAACGATTGAAAAACGCGGATTATTTTTTTGTTCCATTTTGGCCTGCATAGTTAAACTGGCAATATCAGTTTGTTTATCACCAAGCCAAATACTACCGTCCTTTTTTATAGAAACGGCAAAGGTTGTCTGAGTGTCAACTGCTGAATATTCTGCTTTAGGCAGCTTTATAGGAATTGTTTTTAAATCAACCATATACATCGTACTAAGCATAAAAAACACCAGCAGAAAAAACATAATATCGATCATCGGTATTATCATTAGCTCAGGTTGTTTAAGGCTTCTGCTATCACGCAGCTTCATCAGAGGTCACCTCTGCTTTCAGCCTCCAGCAAAGCCGAAAAGCATTGTTCCATATTAGTTATGGAAGTATCCAGACGCTGCGCAAAATAAGAATGTGCGCATAATGCTAAAATAGCCACACACAAACCGCTGGCAGTTGCAATTAAGGCTTCACCAATACCACCAGTAATTGCCATTGGTTGTCCTTCCTGCAGATTAAAAATACTGAAAGACCCAATCATACCAATAATAGTACCTAATAATCCAAGTAAAGGAGACATCGTAACAATTACACCAAGATAATGCAGGCGGTCACGCAATTTGGCTATAACAAGTCCAGCTTGAGATTCCATATAGGCAGAGTGCCTTGTACAGTCACCAGACAAGGCCATAGTCTCACGAACAATACGTGCACACTCGCCAGCAGACGATGCCGCTAATTGTTCAGCACCTGCTACGTCACCTTTACTGATTAAAGTACAAAATTCCTGCGTAAATAACGAACCAGAATCAGCAGTTTTATAATACAAATACCGCTCTATAGCTATAGTAACAACCATTATTGAACACAATAACAGTGGCCACATTACCAGCCCGCCTTTATGAAAATACTCAACAGCTTCCTTAATTGATTCCATCAAAAATGCCTCCTAAAATTTTTATATTATTAATAATACCAAATTTAATCGAGTTTGCCAATGCTAACTCACCAAACAATTTACTATTTTTCTATACTATCCAACCTAAAATAAAAAAACCTTTCCACAAAACAGAAAGGCCATACCTAATTTCATACTACCCTTTCCTGTCACTCGCTGGATTACAGTAGAAAAATCTAGGCAGTTCTTCTGACTCTGCTTCATTGCTTACTCCGCCTTCCCAGTTTCCCAGTGGCAATAAGTGAAGTTCGCTCAACATTACAGCGGCGTGACCGTATTGGCTTCCAACCAATTTTTCTATTAAGTATTCACACCTAGATTTCCGCTTATTAAGTTTTATTACTGATAGGTATTATATCACGTTAAATTAATATTTGCAATAAAAACTATAATATATTCAACACTAAATATTTTAAAAACATCGCTCTATTCCTCTTTTTTCATTTTCAGTAAATGACAGGCATAGCTAAAAAATATGAAAAAGTATACAAACATAATAACCGGCCAATACCAATCTATTGGAATTTTATTTGCAGATGCTCTCAACGCACTGCTGGCAGGAGTAAGTGGTAAGATGCTTAAAAAGCCTTTTATTACTGTAGGAAAACTATCAGCCTTAAAAAATGTGCCACATAAAAAAGACATTGGTACCAAAACATAAGTACTAAAGCTACTCATCTCTTCATGACTGTCAATCGTCATTGCCGCAACGATAGCTAAAGACGCAAAAACAAAACAGTTAACAATCAGTATAGGTATAAACCAGCCGCCTAAATACAAATGTACCCCTAATAATTCAGTAATAATCACTATAACTGCCGAAGAAATTAATCCACGTACCGTACCTGATAAAACCTTACCAAAAACGAACGCAGCTCCTGAAATTGGCGAAATCAAATATGTTTCCAGAGTATGATGATAAATACGTGACATATTCAAAGGCGCAGCTATAGTATTAAAAGAAATATTCATTGAATTAAGCGCGATCATACCAGGGATAAGAAAATTCAAATAGCTTCCGCCATCAACAGAAACATTTCTCCCTAGCCCGATCCCAAATGCGAAAATATACAAAAAAGGCGTAATCATTCGCGAACATAAAAATTTAAAAAATATTTTCTTAAAAACCACCCAATCACGCCAAAAAACGGTGTAGACGTCATAGCAAAAATTACTAATCATTTACTCGCCTCCCCGTTAATTCAATAAAAACATCTTCTAAATTTGCTTCGCGCACAGTTGCGTTAGATTCTAATCCTGTCACATAAGATGCAGCCTGCTCACGATTATCAAAAAAATTATTAACCATGCCGTCTGATCCCATATGTTCAACAACAACTCTGCCAACTTTTTCTTTCAGCTTCTGCGGCGTATCAACAGCTATAATACGACCTCTATTCATAATTGCAACACGTCTGCATAACTGATCTGCTTCTTCTATATAATGAGTAGTCAAAAGCACTGTCATTCCAGCTTCATTCATTTTGCGAATCAAATCCCACATCTTACGCCGTACTTGTGGATCTAATCCTACAGTAGGTTCATCTAAAAATAACATTTTAGGTTTATGTAAAAGTGCCATGCCAATCATCAAACGCCGTTTCATGCCTCCAGAATATTTTCTGGAGCTATCATCGGCTCTGTCGGCAAGTTCAACAAAATCTAAAATTTCATCAATTCGCTGTTCCATAGCAGCTTTATTCTTCAAATGATGCAGCCTTGCCTGCAAAACTAAGTTTTCCCTTCCCGTAAGATCCTGATCCAAACTCATATGCTGTGGTACAACGCCAATTAGTTCCTTAATTCTCTCGCTGTCTTTTTCAATATCGTATCCGCATATTTTTACCGAGCCAGAATTTTTTTTGGAAAGTAAGGTTAATATCCTGACTGTAGTAGTCTTTCCAGCTCCATTAGGTCCCAAAAGAGCAAATATCTCACCGCTTTTTATTTCCAAATCTACTCCTGCGACTGCAATACGATCACCAAAACGTTTCGTTAAATTTTCTATGCTAATCATCAAATCACCTATTTGTCATCAGTTTGTTTCTGAGCATTATATAGATTATAATACAAACCTCCCATTGACATCAAGGTAGAATGTGTCCCAATTTCTGCAACTTCACCATTATTTAAAACTATTATTTTATCTGCTTTTTTTATTGTCGACATTCTGTGAGCAATAATAAGAGTCGTTCTATTCTCTGCCAACTTATCCAGTGACTCTTGAATTAATTTTTCTGTATGATTGTCCAAAGAAGAAGTTGCTTCGTCTAAAATTACAATAGGTGGATTTTTTAAAAATACTCTGGCGATGGCCAGTCTCTGTTTTTGCCCACCAGAAAGCTTAACACCTCGTTCTCCAATTTCAGTGTCATACTTATCGGGAAGTTCCTGGATAAATCTGTCAGCTGCGGCCAGTCTTGCTGCTTTTTCTACTTCTTTTTGCCCAGCTTCCGGTTTTGCATATGCAATATTATGTGTTACAGAATCTGAAAATAAAAAAACATCCTGCTGCACAATTCCTATATTACGGCGCAATTCCTGCTGTTTGTACTGACGTATATCAATACCATCAATTAGAATTTTGCCGCTGAGCGGCTCGTAAAACCTTAATAACAGGCTCGCTATAGTCGTCTTCCCCGCTCCAGTCTCTCCCACAAATGCAACAGTCTGGCCTGGATCTATTTTTAAATTAAATCCTTTAATCACTTTCCTCTGTTCAGAATAACCAAAAACTAAATTATCAAATTCTATCTCACCACGTATTTGTACACAATCAACAGCATTTTTATTATCAATAATTTCAGGTTGCATCTCCATTATTTCATAAAATCTCTGAAATCCCGCCATTCCACGCTGATACATTTCTGTAAAAACAGTCAGGCGTAAAAGAGGCTTCATAAATAAATTGACATATAACAAGAAAGCAACAAAATCACTTAATGACAATTTATCTTTTGCGATCAGCAAACCACCGCAAGCCAAAATTAATAAATTAGTAATGTTGGTAAAAAAATTAACACTCCCGGAAAAATATGCCAGAATTTTATAAGACTTTCTCCGTGTTTCTAAAAAATCTAAACTTCTTTCCATAAATCTTGCCAGTTCATATTCTTCTTGCGCAAAAGCTTTTACTAACCTAATACCTCCTAAACTTTCTTCAGCTCTTGCAGTTATTTCGCCACTTTTTATTCTATTCTCTCTAAAAGCCGCTTTCATTTTTTTATTCACATATACTGTGTGCAGAGTCTTCGTAATTAATAAAAGAGCAATCAGAATTCCCAGATAGACATTCATCCAAAACAGAATCCCAATTGTACCAATCATAGTGATACAACAAACAATAACATCGTTTGGTCCTCTGAAAGACAATTCTCCTATTTCTGCTATATCACTGGTTAATCTTGATAAAAGCTGCCCAGTTTTGGCGTTATCAAAATATCTGAACGACATTTTCTGAAAATGCTCAAATAAATCACGCCTCATATCGTTCTCTATTTTTGCACTCATCAGGTGTCCATAATAATTGACAATATATAATAACCCATAATTGCCTAAATATAAAATAAATAATATTCCACTATCTTGCAGCAATCTATTTATATTTTTTTGCGGCAACACTTCATTTAGTATCTGCCTCACCATCATTGGAAAAATCAAATCCAGCAATGCAGCAACAAGGGAACCGATAACAACACCATACAATATCCTTTTATACGGTTTATAATAATGCAAAAAGTTATAAATCATAAAATCCCTCTTTATTCTCAACGCTGCCAAATATGCAGTTTATATGCACCAATTATTTTCCCAGCAGGAGTTACAGCAGGAGCTTCTATACCAGCAACATTTCTTCCATTACTGCTTATTGCCACTGCCTGTAATGGACCATCTGTGTGAAAGAAATTTAATTCTGCCCCATCATTTAAGTCAATTACAACAGCACCATGAGCATCGTAATTATGAGTTCTGACATTACGCCCAACAGCACAAGCAGCTATATTACCAGAAAAATCAATCTGCTCCATTGTTCCCAAAGCCTTATATTTATACTTAAACGTTCCATCATAATTAAATACAAACATGCTATTATTGCTGGGATGCTCAACAGGAGTAGGCAACTGCCAGTTTTCTCTATTAAATGTGTTGATCGTTGTAAAAATAACGCCGGCGTCAACGGCAAACCCATCACGACCAGAAGCATTAATCCAAGCATCATCTATCTGTGTAGGTTTCGAAAGCTCACGCTGCCACAAAACTTTTCCCGCCCCATCAAAAAGTAACCCTCTGCCATCGCTGCAGGCTGCTGCTAAAAATTCTCCATTCGCAGAAAAATTGGGACTGCCGCGCATAACCGTATTCTCAAACGGAGCAACAGGCAGCACATCGACAGAATTAATCAACTGCCCTGTCTCCTTATTTATCAAGTACATTGTATCACGATATTTCATATCAGGCCTGATTTCATAAGCCGAAGTAGACAATACAACTTTTCCGTTATTGTCATTTACATCACACCAGTTAATCCAGCTGTCAATATTTTCATTTTGAGGAAATTGCCAAAGCTGCTCACCATTTTTATTAAAAGCAACAGCTTTACCATTATAGCCGCGGCTTCCGTCTTTAGCAGTAACAAATCTATAAGCGTTCGCATAAACATTATCATTTTGATCGATACAAATATGGACAATACTTGGATAGGAACGTTTTGCAGGCTCGGCGCCAACAACATTCGCAGCAGCAAACTTCCATAGTATATCGCCGCCGTCAATATCAATTGCATATAAATTTCCCGATGGGCTCTGCTCACCTATAAAAGCAATTTTCTCGTCATGTGACACACACATTGATACCAGTTTTCCAATTCCTAAAGAACGTTTCCATATCTGCTTACCACTATTATCAAATAAAAACAATTCACCTCTATCAGTTCCCACCAACCAAACATTTTCTTTGTCAATATATTCGATCAAACCTTTGGTAAAACCCATCCGATCATAATTTTCACTTGGTATATCGCCTAAAAAAACGCTTACTTCATCGCCTCTGCCTGAAGAAGAGAAAGTCTGCCATGGCGTACGGCTACCAGTTATCCAAAACATCAGACACCAGGAAATTATTAATATACCAATTGTAATACAGCCTTTTATTCTGCTCATAAATATAATTTCGTCCAATCATAAACTATTCGTAAATTGCCAAAATACATACCTTGTTCTGACAGTAAATATGCTATTTTACTAAAAGCTATACCAATAGTAAAAATAGTCAGTATGATACAGGCCAATTTTTCATTACTCCGCCATAGCTCGTTCTTTCGTGCAGCAGATAGAAAAAAGCCTCTGCTGACAACAGAAAGCGCCAACGTCTGCGCTCTTCGTAAACAGCGCGCTAATAAAGGTTTGGCTATATATGGCAAATGTCTGATAACGCTCTTTCTTCCGACCTGTGTATCAGAGCGTAAACGTAAAGCAATAATAACCTCTCCTGCTTCAGCTGCCAGAACAGGCAGGAAACGAATCGCTGTCACAAGCATAAATGCTATCTGTGGCGATAATCTCCAGGCCATAAGTGCTTTTAACAGTTGACGCGGGTCTGAAGTCCAACATACAAACAATCCTAACGCCAACATCGTTGCGGATCTCAATCCCTGTACGGCACCATAAACAACGCCTTCACGATACACATATAATCCTCCTGTAATTGATCCTAAAACAGGTATTGTTGGTTCAATCAAAACAAATAACGGCGTTCTTGGAGTCTGAGCAAAAAATAATGCCTGACTAAACATAGACCCCCATAACCCCAATAGTAACAAAATTGCTAATACCTGCCATTTATAAACAGACGTACGAGCGAACAAATGCAGTAATAAAGTCGCAGTGAACAATAAGAATAATGTTCTTGGATTATCGACTACTATAGCCAGTACAGCAACTAAAAATAAACCAAGCAATTTAGTTCTTCCATCCAGTCTCTGCGCCCAAACTGCGGCGTCACATCCTTCCCACAGCTGCCTTACTGACATATCGCCCAACCCCCTCCACAGTAATACATTCCGGCAATAGCAAGGCTTCTGCAACATCAAGTAATGGCGGGACTATCAGCCCGCCTTCTCTTAAAATCACTCGATCAGCAAGTACTATCTCCGGAACTCCATCAGCAATAATCATTCCATCAGCCATAACAATTACCCTGTCAGCTATTTCTGAAGCCAATTCTATATCATGAGTACAAAATAAAATACATCCGTGATTCTCGGCAAAATCATTAATCAAATTTTTTATTTCTTCTAAGCTCTGCTGATCCTGCCCAGTAGTAGGTTCATCTAAAAGTAACAATTTAGGTTCTCTGGCCAATAACGCACCTAAGACAACCCGTAAACGCTGCCCTTTACTAAGAGCTAATGGGAAATCATTAACATTATTTTCTAACTTTAACTTATTTAATAAATCCCACAAATATTTTTCAGACCGTTTAGTATTTTTCCAAGTCAGTTCTTCCCATACACTATCCGCTAAAAGCATTAAATCTGGTTCCTGCCGCAAATAACCTATCTCATGTGCATGTTCAGCTACAGTACCTTGTAAAATTTTTAAACAACCGGATGTAGCATAAGTCAATCCACCTAATAAATTTACTAAAGTACTTTTGCCTGCACCATTGAATCCCATAAGTGCTATTCTTTCACCTTTATAAAATTCAAAATTTAAACCATGTAAGGTATCGCTTTTAGCGCCTGGATAACGGTATATTATATTTTCTCCTTTTACAACACATTCCTGACTGCTTTTTTTTCTAACCCTAAAGCTTTGTTTATTATTGATATCACATTCATTATTTATTAACTCTATTATTTTTTTCGTATCATCAGCAAATTCAGTCAAGTTAAGATAACGGCATAATTTTATTCTCTGAGGTTCCCTTAGTCCCAATTTCTCCGCATGACCAATCTTTTCCCAGGCCATTTCCATTGGTCCATCATAAATAAATTCACCATCAAACATCACCGCCAAACGCGGGAAGTATCTTGCTAATTCATTTACACGATGTTCTACAACAATAATCGTAATTTCATCTTCTCTATTAAGAGAAACCAATAAATTTAAAAAATCCTCAACTCCCTGCGAATTCATTTGACTCACAGGTTCATCAAGCACCAGCAATTTAGGCTTAGTAATAAGAACAGAAGCCAGCGCCAACCTTTGTCTTTGACCACCTGAAAGAGTATGAATACTATTTTTTTCAAACCCCTTTAGGCCTACACGCTGTAAAACTCTGCTCACTTCTTCATTAACAATAGTTTCCTCTATTCCCTGATTTTCAAGAGCAAAACCAACTTCGTCAGCCACAGTCATTGCAAAAAGCTGATCGTCAGGTGATTGATAAACGGTTCCTACAAGGATTCCTATTTCTTCCGGTTTCATAAAAGCAGTATCGTTGCCATCAAGATATATCTTACCGTGCAATTCACCTGCACCTGCTGTATTTAAAAGTCCGCTCACAGCTTTAATAAGTGTTGATTTACCACAACCACTTCTTCCTGCCAAAAGTAACATTTCTCCCTTAGCAACGCGTAAAGACAAATGTTTCAAAGTAGCGTCCTCACGCACCTTATAACGATATGAAACGTCCTCTATTATCAGCATATCATTCACCCATAACCTGTTGTAATTTAACACCAACTTTATAGCCCAGCCATGTTCCAACACTACTGTACACCAAACCATTTATAAGCATATAAAGACCTATATACCAATCTGCATAATATAAACGGTAAAAAAACATCAACTGTTCTAAATTTATCATCGTTATAAATGCATCAGCCATGCCAATAGCTGCGGCAACAAACAAAACATAGCCTGAAGTCAAATCTCTTTTATTGTAGAACCCACTTATATACAACACACTTTCCAAAACAACAATATACACCATATAACTAAGAACTCCTAATGGTGTAAAACGTCCAAACATTAAACCAGCCAGCATCCATTTTACTAAAAACATCAACGTAACTATACCAGGTTTACGATAAATCACAAGCAGTGCCATAACCAATAAATATAATAAAATACCATTTAAAACACCAGTAACCAAACCTGAAAAAGGCCCTAAAACAACATGCAGCACATCACCCAGTAATGTTGTTGGCACAACGATACTTCCGAATGCTACGGCTGCAAACAATGCAATAGTAATAGCACCCTTAGCACCAATATTAAAAATACACTTTTTTAAATTTTGTGCATTTAAACATACAATCAAAAAACAAAGAAATGAAAATCCAACAGCAAATAACCCCATACTACGTTTTTTGGCAATTGTTATAGGTACTTCCTGTATTTTTTCCTGACCGTTACCAAATACAGTTACACGTAAATTATATTCTCCTTCCACTGCTCTAAAATAATCTACGTACAATGGCAAAATAAACGTCTGACTTTTCTTTCCGTCTAATGAAATCATAGCCGTAGAAGCATCTTCTATCCCTGATTGACCAGCCCAACCGTGCTCCGTTTCATTATCGCTCTGACTGGAAGTACACAATCCTATAGTTGTTTTTCCTGTAAACTTATCAATCAATTCTGCTTTAAACTTCAATATCCTCGTATCCTGCTGAGGGTTGCGCATTTCTAACAAAAGATGTGCAGCCGGATGATTAAATACTGCCGACCAATTTGTTGCTCCATCGCCAGTCATTCTATTGCGGAATGATTCCAAAGCTGTATCCCTGATATATATAGTACCATCCTTTACTCTGTCATCTTTGGTGCCAAAGTTGTCTACAGGCAAAGTAATGGACTGAATATACCAATTATATTTACTTTTGTCGGGTATTAAAGACTGCTCATTTATAAGCACTGGTAAATTGCTTTTTGTTTCATTTTCATGGGTAAAAGTAACAATACTATTCTTCTGCCAATTTTCACTACTAACTTTAACTATAATTTCATGATTACCTGCAGCAAGACTGTTATCGGCTTTTAAATAAATTAAATCAAAATTCTGCCCATAATCCGGAGGCAATATCCACTCTCTTTTAATAACAGAACCTGCTTCAGACTTTATTTCATGCCAAAGTTCATCTCCAGTAAAAACCAAACCCTGCGGCAGCATAATCTCAACTTTCACATTCTGCGGCTCAGGGCTATCGAAGCTTTCAATATTTATAAACAAAGGATTGGTAGCATTACCATTAGTTTGGTTAATATTTTTATGCTCTAAACTATAAGGAAAAACCGCTTCCAAATTTATGCCGCCTGCCAAAACCGTCTGACCTAATGTAAAAAAACATAACAATAAACTTACAGAAAAAATTTTTAACATATACTACCTTTGCAACAGATGAGTTCAAGCAATTCTTTATCACGCTGACATCTTCCGTTATCTTCTTTCGTGCTTATTTCAATTATTTCATTAGTATTATGGCTCCTAATAACTCTTACAGGAGCATTATATGCTTTGCTCAAAATTTGCTCTGTAAAAACATTATCAGGTCTGCCATCAGCAATTACCGTACCCTCTCCCAGTAAAATAATTCTACTACAATATTTTGCCGCTAAATTTAATTCATGTACAACCATCAAAATTGTTTTTCCCATTTCTGCCAAAGCTTTGCTGAAACGAAAAATTTCTTCCTGATAAACCATATCCAAGCCAGTTGTTGGCTCATCCAAAAATAAAATAGGAGTTTGCTGGGCTAAAACCTTAGCTAATAAAATACGTTGTTTTTGTCCACCAGAAACTTCATTGACAGGTCTTTCCGCCAATTCTTTTGTTCCTGTATATTCCATACATTTTAAAGCCAATTCCTCGTCAGAGATACTTTCACCTTTCCACCATTTCATATAAGGGTATCTACCGGCAAGCACAATATCTTTACCTGTATAACCAAATCCAACTTCTACATTTTGCTGCAAGTAAGCAACCTCACGAGCAAGTTCTTTTTCAGAAAAGCTTTCCAAATTTCTCCCAAAATACAAAATCTCACCACTTTGCTTTGGCAGCAAACCACGGATCGTTTTCAGCAGTGTACTTTTACCAGCGCCATTACAACCAATAATACCGACGATCTCACCTTTATTTATCTTTGCATTTACGTTTTGCAGAACACTTTTATTGCCGTAACCAATTGATAAATTTTTTAGTTCAATGATAGTCTTCGTCATAACAGCCTCCTGATTTTATATAACTATTTTACGATAAATTTATGTTAAAAGTAAATCTCTTCTATTTCCCAAATTAAATGTTACATTAAAGTCAATATCTGAAATTAAGTTATATAGGCGGCTCTAAACGCCGCCTATAATATTTTAGAATTTATAATTATAGCTCAGCAAGAAATTGAAAGGAGTAGAATAATATTCTGAGCCACTATGACTTAAATTGTCTTCTCTATTGAGCAAATTATCCAGTGTCAACGAAATAGAACTTTGTTTATCGGCATTATAAGTAGTCGTCAGACTCGTGAGGAAATAAGGTTTTTCACTAACAGAATGGTCGCTGCTAGGAGTTCCAACTCTTTGGGCTAAATAAGTCCCTTGTAAACTTGTTATCCATTTATCTTTTGTATAATTAATGCCACCATTCATTTGCCATCTTCCATATTTTCTGTCCCAATAGGGCTTTTTACTTCCCTTAACTTTAGGATCACCATAATTTATTCCCCAATTATAAGTAAATCCATCTTTACCAATAATATCACAAGTTATTTCCACACCTGTATTTTTAAAATCTTCATTAGTATATTTATATTCTGTTTTGGTACCATCCCAGGTTGCAGTAATATTATCTGTGATATCAATATGATAAATAGCAGCTTTCCAACTATGATTGTCACTAACCCTCTTCCATCCCAATTCATAATTAGTTCCTTTTTGCGGCTTCAAATCAGGATTTGAAATAGCACTGTCACTAGCACCATACATTTGTGAAAAAGTAGGCATTATAAATGATTGTCCAACACTAGCATACAAAGAATCATTTTCCGTTAACTTATGTAAATACTGACCAGACATACTAAAATTATCATAATTCTGGTCTTTATAACCACCAGTAGTCCATGTTTCGCGTGCCCCAAAAATAAATTCATTTTTTTCATCAAATTTGTAGTCATATTGCCCATAAACAGCATAAATATTTCTTGACGTTACTTGATCAGGAGATTTATGACCGTCTTTACCGTAATCATCATAAAACTCATTTTGATAACTGCTTCCTAAAATCAAATTAGTTTTGTTGCCAAACTCCCATTTTTTTTGTATATCGGCTCCATAAGTACGATTCTTCTCATCCGTATCATACATTTTTCCGGAATAAGCCCCACTTGTTGTGTAATTAGTATATCCATCTGCCATTAATTTATTTTGGTTATAATACAAATTCCCCTTAACACTGTCATCTTGATATGTCATCTGTATTAAATTTTGCTTTGTTACATATTCTCTATTCTGTTGTAATGCCCCGCCTTTAGGAACGCTTTTATATCCATCATCAAACCAAGTATCATATTTTACATTTGTTTCAAAATAATTATATAAAAAATTCCAGTTATCATTGATTTTGTAGTTTAAAAATAAATTATTTTTATGAGAACTGGTCATATCTGTATGTTTGTCACCTTTGTCATATGAACGTGAAATTGTATCTACCTTTCCCCATTTTTCTAAATTATAACCAACGCTTAATTTATCAGCACTAACAGTAGCATTGTATTTTTGTTGTCCGTAATTACCAACTCCAGCAGTTACTGAATTTTTAAAACCTTGTTTAGTTATAATATTAATAACACCACCCATAGCTTCACTACCGTAAAGCACAGATCCTCCACCTTTTACTATCTCAACTTTTGCAATGCTATCTATTGGTATTGCATCTAAAAAATATTTTCCTCTCAAATTCATAGGAGATCCATTTAGCATAATCAAAGTGCCATTACTTACACCTCTAATAGCTATTTCATTAGCCATTGTCCCCATAGCACCACCACCAGGTGCAAATGTTTTGTAAATTAACCCAGGCACACGTCCCAAAGCAACCTGCAAATTTTGCGCACCTGTTGCTTTTAAATCTTCACTAGTCAGGATTGTTGTCGATGCAGGGACATCAACATCTCTTTTTTCTGTCCGTGTTGCCGTTACTACCATTGGATCTAACGTAAATACTTGATTCGGCTCTTCAGCGTGTACTGTGTACCCCCCCAGATGACATTGCCAGTTACCAATGCTGCCATCAAAGCACTCTTACCCATAATCTTTTTCAACATACTCTACTTCCTTTCAGAACTTTTTATATTTATTGAAATAAAAGCACCTTCTATACCCATTCTTTAATGGCCGTATAGTATTTACTTTTATTTGCAATCGGCTGATAAAAATAAAAATGCCTCCTGCTGAAGGCAAAAGGCATAAAACAGCTTGACTACAATAGAAAAACCGCTACATTACCATACTGTCTCACGCAGTAGTAACGAAATCATCAGGCAGTTCTTCTGACTTAGGTTCAACGTATTTATCTAAGCCTTCCCAGATTACATCTCCAGTGGCATAAGTTTAGATTAACTCACCATTACAGCGACGGGATCGTGTGGGCTTTACACCCAACTTCTCTATTAAGACCAGCGTCACCTGATTTACGAAATATTTAATTTAATTAAGTATAATATAAATCCATTTATTTTTCAACATATACTATCAAATTCATATCATATCTTATTAGGGTAATGTTTTTGTATCCATAAAAATATTATTGGTATAACAATCAATGTAAAAACAGTTGACGTTATCATGCCCCCAATTATGACCCATGCCATACTAACTCTGGTTTCCGACCCTTCTGTCATCGCAAGAGCTGTAGGAAGCATACCAACCACCATTGTTAAAGCTGTCATAAAAATTGGTTTTAATCTAACCTTCCCCGCCTCTATAACAGCCTCCAGTGCATTCTTTCCCTGATGCATTAAAGTTAACGTATAGTCCAGTAAAAGCGTACCATTCTTCGCAACCAAACCATCCATTACTAAAATACCAATCAGCGAATACAAATTAATCGTATTACCAGTAAGCAACAAACAAACGATTGCCCCGATAATGCCTAATGGCAGTGAAAACATCCTTATCAGCGGAGTAAAAATGGACTCATATAATACTGCTAATAATAAGTATATGAGTAAAAGTGACATTGATAATGCCATTGCCATTTCTTTAAAAGAATCATTCATACTAGTTGCCTGCCCAGTAAATTCGTAAGTACATTGCAAATCGTTCTGCTCAAGTTTCCCCTTTAATTCCTGCAGAACTTCCTTTAGTGGCCTATCCGTTAAATTACTCTGAATATTTATTATACGTTCTTTATTAACACGTCTAATAGTTATTGGCCCAACACTTTCTTCGACATTAGCCACATCACCCAAATACACATTACCGTTTTTAGCAGGCACTGGTATGCTTTTTATATCATCAATAAAAAAACCGTCACTGCCCTTAAATTTAACAGTAATATCTGTATCATGCCCTCTATTATCAGTATCATTCGCTAAAACTCCAGCAGTCTTTCCTGTTACTGCAGCAGAAAAAGACTTTACCACATTGGCAAGAGTTGTCCCGTAAAATTTTAGCTTATCGCGGTCTGCTGTAACTTTAAGTTCTGGGACACCTTCTGTATAAGAGCTTTTTATATCTTTAATACCTGCAGTTTCCTGGAAAATTTTCTGTACCTTTTCAGACTCTTTTACCAATAAATCCATATCACTGCCTTTTAGTTCTATTTGTATGGGAGATCTGACTAAAGTTCTACCACCAGAAACACCAGTCACCGAAGACTGTATCTCATTGACACGCACTTTTACATCACCAAAATTGTTTTTAGCAAAAGTGCGTATGTCATCGGCAATCTGCCAAACATTTTTACTCCGTTCTCTGCGATTATACAAAGCAATAGAGATTTTACCATTACTTTCTGTTGTAGTAACATTAGATAAATAATGTTCTATTTCTGGAATATCCAACAGATATTCATCAAACAAAAGTAAAACTTCATTTGTTTGTTCTGCATTATATCCTATAGGTAATTCAATATTTACCTGAATAGCGCTCTCATCAGTTCGGGGCATATATTCTGAACCAACTATTCCTGCGGGAACAAGCAAGACAGCAGCAATAAAAAATAATCCAACTGTTATTAAAACCTTTTTGGGATGCAGCAAACACTTTTTAAGTATTTTTTCATAACCTATGATAGTTCCAGCTTCTAATCTATCTAATAACTCCCATATTTTCCCCTTAGGCACTTTTATTCCTTGTGCATAAAATTTAGAAGCCATCATAGGTGTTAATGTAAAGGACACAATCAAAGACATCAAAGTAGCAAAAACTATTGTTAACCCAAATTGTTTAAAAAATTGCCCGGTAGAACTTTCCATAAAAGCTATGGGTAAAAATACTACTATATCACACAACGTCATCGCTATAGCAGCCATACCAATTTCATTGCGGCCAAGCTCAGCAGCAACTTCTGCTGTATAGCCTTCATCGATATAGCGATGTATATTTTCTAATACTACTATAGAGTCATCTACTAAAATACCAATACATAACGCCATTCCCATTAATGACATCATATTAAACGTAAACCCGGCTAAATACATTAAAAAAAACGTGGCAATAAGTGAAACCGGAATGGCTATCATAACTGCAGCTGAAGATTTCCACCCACGCAGAAATAGATATAATACTAAACCAGTCGTAAAAAGACCTTCCAATAATGTATAAAAAGTATTTTTCAAAGAATTTCTTACAAAATCAGACTGATCATAAACAACAGTAAAAATATAATCAGGATATTCCGCTTTTAATCTTTCTAATTGAAGCAATACATTATCAGCTGCATTAACAATATTCGCACCACTTGCTTTATAAACTTCAATAGCTACTGCATCATTACCATCAACACGACTATATGTAGCAGCACGTTTGTCACGAGCTTTAACAACTGCAATATCTTTTAAATCAACGTAATCGCCATTACCAGCAATAATATGTATATTTTCAATTTCTTTCAGCGATAAATACTGTGCATCTAATCTAACTGTAGTTTGTTTTACATTAGAATATACAGAACCGGCAGAAACCAAAACATTTTCATCTTTTACAGCTTGAATGACATCTTTTAAGGTTAAGCCATAGTAATTTAGACGCTCTTTATCCACATCTATTGCTATTTCTTTTTCGCGACCGCCACTCAGCTGTATATCGGCTACACCAGCAGCCTGCTGCAATCTCTCCGCAAAAGTATTTTCAGCCATTGAATAAATATCGGAAGCTTCATATGGAGCTGTAACAGCAATTTCCATAATTGGATATTCATCTGATGAACGCTTAATAACGACTGGCTCATCAATATCATCAGGCAAATCTTTACGAATTGAACTTACTTTCTTGGTAGCTTCTATTGCAACAAGATCAGCATCAGCACTGCTATCCAGTTCAACAAAAATTTCAGCCCTGCCAGGCCGTGTTGCCGAACGCACCTGTTTAAAATGAGAAATAGATGACAAGACATCTTCTATGGGTTTTGTAACCTGTTGTTCAACAGACTCTGTACTGGCGCCAGGATAACTTACAATTACACTTATATAAGGAGAATCAACCTCCGGAAGCAGTTCAACACCAATTTTAAAAAAGCTGAAAATACCTAAAACAACGATCAATGCAAAAATCATCGAAATCCCAATAGGTTTTTTTATTGAGAATCTAGTGATATTCATACGTTATCACCTTTTTTACTTTCTATTTGAATCTCCAACCCTTGCCGTAACCGTGATAAATTATCTATAGCTATGGTTTCTCCTTCATGTAAGCCACTGATTATTTCTACTTCCAAATCATTACGAAGCCCAATTTTTACTTCTCTCTGTTCTAGTTTCCCCTCTGCATTTATAACAAAAACAAATTTTTTCCCATTTTTATCAATTACAACATCTTTATTTACACATAGTGCAGAATTTTTCTGTAAAAATTTTAATTCGCTGCGGGCAAACATGCCCGCTTTTATGCTATCATCTTTAGCAAGCATCCTAATTCTTGCAGTATAGGTTCTATCATTTTCACCTTTGCCTGGACTCACAAAAATAATCTCTCCAGGGAAACTTTTACCCAAAGCTTCTATTTCTGTGTTAATACTACTGCCAACTGTAAGTATCCCTGCATCATACTCAGATATAGCGCAATCTATATAAAATCCATTATTATCAGTAATGGTTAATAGTTTAGTCCCTGCCGGAACATAACTGCCGACTTCAGCATTTCGATAGCTTATAATGCCTGTCCTGGGAGCCTTTAATATCATATCGTTCTTCTTGTTTTTTAACAAAATAAATTCTTGATACCTGCGTTCTGCAATCTGTTCTTTGGCGTAAAGCTCTGCCGGGATACCATCGTACATTTTTTGTTCTGCTAACGAATCATAAGCCGCTCTGGCATTCACCATTATCTGTTTCATCTTATCATATTCCAGCTTTGAAACAGCTCCCATTTCATGTAATTTTTGATACCGTTCAAAATTCAATTTTGCTAATTCATAGTCAGCTTTATATTTATAATAATCCGCACTGTATTCAGTATCAGTTTTTGACGCAGTGGCATCTGCTTCTCTATATCTTGCCTGAGCCTTTAGAAGTTCAGCATCCACATCCTGCAATTCCTGAATAAGCAGTACATCGTCTTTATCAACTTTACTTCCCAAATCTACATTTATTACTTCTATTTTACCGGCATACTTATTTACAATATCTATTTGAGCATCTGAAACTGTTTTCCCAAACAATGCAACAGTTTTATACATAGGACGATTATAAACAACTGTAGTATGAACTAAAGGTTTTAATACATCCTTTTTTACTCCCTTTTCGGAATTTAAAACCAACTTACTCAAAAAAATCAAACTTAACCCAACAGCACAAACTACGAGCAAGCTCCTGTATTTATTTGCCAGAAAAAAGTGCTGAATTTTCTGCTTCATCGTTTCATCCCCGTTTTTTTATAAATTTTAAGAGTAAGTATATATTATTCAAAAAATAGCTAAATTTTGGTCATTTTTAAATACTTTCTTAATAGTTATAATAGGCGGCACATATGTGCCGCCTATTGATTTTTATTTCTAGAAAGAATAATTGTAGGTTAATGTCCAATTGAAAGGCAATCCATAATTTTCATAATCGTTTACGACGTCTTTTTTATCTAAAATATTATAGAAATTTAAGGCTACGGAGTTATTCTTATCTGCACTATATTGTAATGTAGCATTCATCATATTTCTATTTGGAAGGGCATAATATCTATTACCACTAGAAGTAACCTCATGATAGTAACTATCATTTCTGTCACCTAAGAAAAGATAGTTTAAGCCCGCATTGAACTTATTCTTCTGATACCCAATTCCTGCTACAAATTGAAGTCTCGCATTATCCTGTACCCATTCACCAGAATCATTTACTTCTGGATTAGAATAGGTAACACCAAGATTATAACGCCAATTATCGCCAACTAATTTTGTATATTCAACTTCAATACCTGTGTTCCTAAAATCGCCTTTATTAATTTGTATTTCAGCCTTGGTATTCGTACCTATACCTAATTCTTCTTCGCTTGCCCATCCAAATTTATTGCTGATATCCATATTAAACACTGCAAGTTTCAAAGAACTAGAATTAGTTATTTTTTTCATTCCAGTTTCATATGTCCAACCTTCTTGCGGTTTTAATCCACGTGATTTTTTCAAATTATGAGCAGCGTCTTTATCTGTAGTATAGAATTGACTGTTCATCGCAGGCATGATAAATGATTTACCTATATTTGTATACCAAGACAAATTTTCATTAAATTTATACAATGTTTGTAATTGTGGTAAAAATACATTTTGATCTGTATCAAAATCATTAATGACTTCTCCACGCAATCCTAAAGTTGCACTAAATTTAGGTGCAAATTGATGAGTATAAGATGTATAAAGTCCTAAACTTGTCCTATCAGATTTTTGAAAAGTATATTTATAATTTTGATAAAAATCACGTTTAATTGCAATACCCGCAATTAAACTATCTTTATCTTCATTAAAAGACCAACCTTTCTGAGTATCTGATGTTAGATTATACATCTTATAAGACCCGCCACCCACACTAAATTCTTTCGCAGAACTTGATTTAGAATTAGATGTAAACCAACGACTATTGAAAGAAAATACGGATTTCAATTTATTACTTGTATCATCATAAATTAAGCTCGCTGTGTCACGATTATCATCATATTTATAAGATGTTCCTAACGTATCAGTACCTGCTTTAGAACGATTTATCTGAAATCTATTAAGGTCTGCTTTTGAATGGTTATAATTTAAAGTCAAATTCTTCCCTATATTGCCTGTAATAAAAATATTTTCCTTGCGAGATTTTCCTAAAGTATTATAATTATTTTTTTTTAACCCTGATGAACTTGCATATTCGCCATAAGGAAATTTACGAGTTTGAGGATCAACTTTATCATAATAATCTTTATCATAATAAACTGAAAAATATTCATTTTGGTGACCGACAGACCATTTATCCGTATAATTACCAATGGTTCCAGATATTGTTGTTTTAGCAGACCCAGAAGCTTTTTTGGTTATTATGTTAATTACCCCGCCCATAGCTTCAGCCCCATATAAAGTTGCATTAGAGCCACGAACAATTTCTATTTTCTCTATACTGTCCAATGGAATATTCGATATAGCATTATAATTTAACAAATTCATCGGCGCGCCGTTTACTAATACCAATGTGCCTTTATCCAAACCACGAATTTTTGTTCTACTGGCAGAACCACCATATTCTTGCCCATTAGGACCATATGACATTCCATTAAACCCAATTTGTTGGGCTAAAAGAGTATCAACATTTACTGCACCGCTCTTTTCAATTTCATCTGAAGAAATTACCGTTACAGAAGCCGGTGTATCTAAGTCACGCGTTTCCATTCTCTGCGCTGTTACAACCATAGGATCTAACGTAAATGCTTGATTTGGTTCTTCAGCGTGTACTACAGTACCCCCCCAGATGACATTTCCAGTTACCAATGCTACCATTAGTGCACTCTTACTCGTACTCTTTTTCAACATACTCAACTTCCTTTCACAACTTTTTATATTATTGAAATAAAAGCGTTTCCTGCACCCATTCTTTATGGCCGCACAGTACTCTTCCTTTATTTACAATCTGCAAAAATAAAAATACCTTTTGCCTAAGACAAAAGGTATTTACAGCTTAACAATAGAATAGAAAGCCGACACATTACCTGACTGTCTCACGCAGCAGTAAAGTAATCATCAGGCAGTTCTTCTGACTTAAGTTCATTGCTCGTCTAAGCCTTCCCAGATATTAAATCCAGTGGCACAAGTTTAGACTCACTCACTATTACAGCGACGGGATCGTGTGGGCTTTACACCCAACTTCTCTATTAAGACCAACGTCACCTGATAAAATTATGCAGTTATAATATAGAATTATATATGAAAAGAACTATTTTTTCAAGTAATTAGAATTATTATATAAGCATTAGTTGTAAATTTTCCTTACAAAACACCTTTATTTATCACTTACTGTTGTATCATTGCTATTATTAACAGCCTGAGTGCAAATTTCAAGCATTGCTTCTGCAAATGTTTTTTCCGGAACAGGCACTAGTTTTATCTCATTGACTTTTGTTTCAAGCTTTGAACCTTTACTGCCAAAAACATCCATCTGTTTAACGCAGTATGTTTTATCGGCAACATTAAACACCATAAGCATTTCACAATACTGAGCTTTTTCTTTTTTAGCCAATTTATCTGCATAATTTTTATTCATTTTCTTAAGCATTTCTTTATCCGTAAAAACTGTTTTGACGACAACATTGACTAAATTTTTATCTACAATACCGTTTTTACCTTCTTCAAAATGCAAAGAATCCATATCATATGCATATATACCCATATTGTTTTCTACAACAATTGACCATCTGGCCGCTTCAATTTCTTCAGCAGTTGGCTTTGGCATCATACTAATTTCCCAATTCATTGGATTTGTTTCCTTGTTAGTCTCCGCATTGGCTGTAACAGCAGCAAAACACATCAAGCAAAGAATAAAAAACAATATTAATTTTTTCATCAAATATCACTCCAATCAAATATCCAAATTACGTACAATACGTAAAATCTGTTCTTGTGATAAGCTGCGCAAACTGTAATAAGTAGCACCCATTGCTTTGGCAACAGCCTTGGCAACGCCTAACTTAATAAAATCAGTTTCAGTGTCTATAACTACAGAAGTTATTTTTGCTTTTCGAATTTTTTCTGCAATTTTTAAAGCACTTTCAACTGGATCGCTGCCATTTTCTTCAATAGCATTAGCCCTGCCATCAGTAACAACGATCAAAACAGGTTCCAGCTCACTGTCCTTTTTGTTGAGCATACCCAAAGTTAAAAGCGAAGTTGCCAGACCATCTGCTAAAGGAGTTTTACCACCAGTAGGCATTTCTGCCAGACATTTCTGCGCTAAATCTACGCTTCGTGTTACCGGCAGAAGAACTTCCGCTTTCTGGCGTCTAAATGCGACCATGCCTACGCGATCACGCTTTTGATAAGCTTCCTGAAGCATATAGAATATGGCTCCTTTAACAGCCCTCATTCGTTCTCTTGCTCCCATAGAGCCACTGGCATCTACAGCAAACAGAAAAGTATTGCCAATACGTTTTTCACGTACTTTCTGGCGCAAATCCTCACTTTTAATATTCAAGGCACAGCCATTATCTTCGCGCATTCTTTGAAAAGGAGCCGCCGCACGAATAGTGGCATCAAAAGCTAAATCTTCGACTTTTATTTTTGGTATTTCAGCCCTTACATAACGCCCCTGTTTTAAATCTGTTTTGGTGGTACTGCGTTTTCCGCTGCCGCGTCTGATATTACGGTCCTTACCCAAATCCAAAACCATTTTGGGTAAGCGGAAATTTTTGTCAATATCAGAAATCTGTTCTTCCGGTGCCATTTGGTCTTTATTATTATCAGGATTCTGTTCTTCTTGTTCTTCTTGTTCTTCATCCTTCTGATCATCATCATTATTGTCTTCTTCGTCGCCATCATCGTCCTCATTATCATCCAACGGCGGCGGTGCAAGTGGTGATTCATCAGAATTATCGTCGTTATCATCATTTTCGTCCGAGTCCTGCTGATCCTCGTCGTCCTGCGTTTCCTCCTGCTGTTCTGGTTCTTCCTGCTGTTGTTCCGGTGGTTTACGCATACGATGCGGCAAGACAAACATGGCGGATTCTTCCACATCTTTAGGCAAAACATAACTTCTTTGCTCCAACGCTGCAATAGCTTTAGCTGCTTCCAACAGATAAATTTCTGCTCTATGCCCTGCACAGAAGGCCTGGGCACACATTTGAGCAGCTAACTGCATCATTGCTTCAGAAACGACAACTTCATCAAGCAGCTGCCTTGCCGCAGTTATCTTCTCTGCTAATTCTGCAGTTTCATTAGCATACGTTTCTCTAAATGCCTGTACGTTGTGTCCATAGCTAAGAGCACGCTTCATTATTTCGGTACGCTGCGAAACATCCTTTTCACTTTGAGCATCAACATACATACCAAAGCGATCAAGTATATGACCGGGCAGTACCCCTTCTTCCGGATTCATAGTACCAATAACAGTATAGGCCACAGAATGTGTAAAGGAAATACCATCACGTTCAACCTGATTAGTCCCTGATGAGTTAGCATCTAATACTGCTGTTAAAAGCTCCTGCCTCAGCAAATTTGCCTCATCGATATACAATATATGGTCTGTAGCACGGCTTAAAATACCGGGTGAAAACCTTCGCTCTCCCTTACTGACGGCATATTCAATATCAATGCTTCCAAAAAGCATATCCTCTGTCGCATTAAGCGGCAAATCAACTATTTTTTGTTCACCGATAATTTCTTTAGCAGCACGTACCAGCGTAGATTTCGCAGTACCTTTTTCCCCACCGATCAAAAGACCGCCTGCTTTCTGATTGACCAATGCTATCTCAAGAGCTTTTTTTATCTGCTCCTGACCAACAACAGCTGCAAACGGATAAATAGCATTCGTAAGCATTTATAACGCTCCTTTAGCCTCGTCAGACAAAATACTTTCAACCTTATCCCAATCTAATTGTCCTTCTTCAAAAGGACGGCGGCGCATACGATGAGGCAAGACCAGTTTAGCCGCATTTTTTATATCGTCCAGTTCGACCTCCTGTCGACCATTAAAAGCAGCCATGGTCAGAGCTGTTTTAATTACAGTAATATCAGCCCGATGTCCATCAACACCAAGCTCAACCGCTAATTTAGCAACAGTCTCCAAAAGCCTGTCGCTGATCGTTACCTGCGGCAATAATCTGCTTGCCTGCATAATCTTGACCGCAAGTTCTTCCTGATCGTTTTGATACCCCGCAATAAATGTATCAGCATCCTGCTCATAAGCCAAACGGCGTTTTATGACTTCAACACGCTGTGCTGGGTCATGTTCACCTGTAACAACTACCGACAGACCAAAGCGGTCTAATAATTGAGGACGAATATCGCCTTCTTCCGGATTCATTGTTCCAACTAAAACAAAGCGCGCCGGGTGGGAATATGAAACGCCTTCACGCTCTACTGTATTTATCCCCATAGCTGCAGCATCTAACAGCACGTCAACAACATGATCATCAAGTAAATTTATTTCATCAACATATAAAATATTACGATTTGCCTGAGCCAATATGCCAGGCTCAAATTTTTTCTCACCGTGTTTAATAGCATGTTCAATATCTAAAGTCCCTACTACACGATCTTCTGTTGCACTGACAGGTAATTCAACTACGCGCATTTTTACTGTATCTGCAGCTAAATCGTTTGCTGCAGCATATTTATCTGCGCAATCATCACATAATAAATTAGGATCAGCTGGATCACAATGAAATTTGCAGCCATGCACTGCTTCCATTGCCGGCAACAGTTCAGCTAAAGCACGTACTGCAGTAGACTTGGCAGTACCTTTTTCTCCTTTGATTAAAACGCCGCCCAACGCCGGATTTATTACATTCAAAATTAAAGATATTTTCATATCTTCCTGACCTACAATCGCCGTAAACGGATACACTGCTGCTCTTTTCACTCTAATTCCTCCTAAAAGTTAATATCAGTAATCCATATTCATAAGAAAAAGATCACAAATAATTTACTATATTATACTAAACCATATACCACGTATATAGTCAAATATTAGATACTGATAATTTCAAATTTATCTGATAATACCTCACCTGAAGCTTCATCCCATTCGAATAATAGAACGGCCTGCTCCCCATTATAACTAAGTTTGGTTTTGCCATGCTCTATAACGACACTTTGGCCAATAGTCATATCCATCCATTGGGTTTTTCCTGTTTGATTACAAACCAGCATTGGTAATCCTGTAACAGAGGAACATTTTTCCCATGCTCCTAAAGGATTGCCACAAACCTCAGTTGGAGGCCAAGCTGCTATATCAATAATTATCTGTGCTCCCTTTTGCTGCATTTCCTGTGCGTGTTCACTGTACCAGGCATCGGCACATACCAAAGCACCAACTTTCGTTTTACCGCATACTATCGGCTCCAACACAGTTGCCTTTGTTGCCCACGCTTCTGCACCAATACCATGTGAAATAAGTTTACGGTGTTTGCCGCAAACTGTACCATCCGGAGCAAAAACAATACAAGAATTAAAATTACAGCTTAATTCACTATCATATTCACCCGCACCTAAAAACAAATATAAATTATATGCTTTTACCAAAGCCAATAAATTATTTAATTGCGTCGAAGGCTGCACTGGTACTGCTGCATCTTGATTCAGTTTGTAAAAATAATATCCCTGAACTGCAGTTTCTGGTGTAACGACCCATTGAGCCTCGTTATCAGCAGCAATACGCACAGCTTGTTCAAGCAATGCTAAATTCTTGCACTCCGGTCCTTCGCTTATTTCTAAATGACACAATGCAATTTTCATAAAAGCTCCTTTTATTTATATTTTTCCGGGTATACAGCTTTGGCAAGTTCTTCTACAGCATCCACTGTATACTGTGAAACTGCTAAGATCTGTGCTGCCGAAAGCATTATGACCGCTTTATTTTTCCCAGCTTTAGTCGTTTGATAAGATGGATTATCCAAAATTTCATTTTTTATATCTTCAGGATCATGCTGACCATCATAATTCCAAACAGGAATTACAAATGCATCAGGATTTAATCTCACAACTTCCTCCTGCGATAAAAGACATGCCTTATCATAATGTAGGTCTTCAGTAACATCTTTTACATTAGCATGACGGCAAACATCCATGAAGGAACTTTCCGGTCTGTAAAAAACACCGTTACTTCTAACAAATACCACTCTTTTCTGCTCAGAAGGTTTAATATCTTCCACTCTGCTATTTACAGCTCTCAGCTTTTCATCCATTTTCTGTATAATTTTTTCGGCAGCTTGTCTTTCTCCTACCAGCACTGCAATATCCTTAACAGCTTGTTTTACTTCTTTAATATTATCAGGTGTTTTATAAACATAAACCTTTAGCCCTAAATCTCTTAAGGTCTGAATCATTTCTTTTTTGAAGAAATCAGCAGCAATAATAACATCCGGCTGCATCGCAAGTAAGGCTTCTGCACTATTTCCATAGGCTCTGTTAGGAATTGATTTTACTCTGTCTACTATATTTGAAATTTCAGGATCATCTGCTAAATAAGTAACTGCTGTTATTCTCTTTGAATCAACTAAATCTATAAGAATTTCATCTGTACTTATCGACAGAGAAACTATTTTTTCTGGTTTTTTATCAAAATTTATTACTGTTTCTGTTGAATCAGTAACACTATATTTATTTACTATTTTATCATTCTCAGTGTTTTTTTCAATTTGGTTACTGCATCCCATACAAAAATTATAGACAAACACGAGTAAAATAAAACAAATTATTTTTACTATAATATTTCCATATTTTTCTAAATATTTTTTTATCATTAAACATCAACCTTTAAAATTGCATATGAACCGAAGTAACTACTTCGGTTCATATGTATGTTTTTTTATTATTTAGAATGTATATATATAAGTTACTTTAACATTTCGTGGCATAGAATAATATTCAGTAGATGTACTACTTGTCCAATTGCCTATTATATCCTGTCTGTTAAAAATATTTTCTATATCAAGCTGTACTTTACTATTCTTATCAAACTTATAACTTGTGTGAAAATTAACTGGTATCATATTTGGCCAATCGCCAGCTCTGGCAGCAGTAATGCTACCAGTCAAAGCAACATTCACTTTTTCATTGTTATACTTTATACTACCTGTATATTGCTGTCTGGCGAATTTTCTATTCCAATTCCCACTATTATCCTTTGCTTTTGGGTTACAAAAATTAGCGCCAAGTGCATAAGAATATTTACTGCCTATTTTTTTATCATAGTTTATTTCAAATCCAAGATTTTCAAATGGTGCGTTTATTATCTTATTAATAGTCTCTCCAGTTATTTGGTCAGCTTTACTTTCATATGATATAGAATCGTTATCCATATAATATAATGCAGCTTTAAACATACTACTATCACTAGCTTTCTTATACCCTATTTCATATGTCCAACCTTCCTCTGGTTTTAACAATGGATTTGCTTCATAATTAGGTGAACCACTACCATAAAGTTGCATAAAGGTAGGCATTCTAAAAGATTTTGCAGCATTGATATATACACTGCTATCCTCATCTAATTTTTTTAACAAAGAAAATTCAGGAGTAAAAGCATCATATGTCTTATTTGCATCTACAAATTGTTCACGGGCCCCAATAGTTGCAATGAAATCATTTCCTAAATTTTTAGTCATTTGTACAAATAATGCATAATTTTTTCTATTTACATCAATATGTAAATTTTTTAATGCTCCATTACTCCATGGTGTATCATTCTTATACGATTCCTGAGAAATTGTTGTCCCAATAATAAAATCAGCGAATTTACTATCAATTTTTTTCTGCAAATCTAAACCTATGGTATCAAATATAATATATTCTTCTTTATTCCACTTACCCGTAGACGCCGTTATTGTTTTGTTCTTCCTGTTACTTCTATTATAAAATAAATTTCCTGTCCAAGTATCATCTTTATACTGTAATCTAGTATAATCTTCAATATATACATAATGACCATCTTCTTTTAATTTACTCCAATCCGGTAAAACATATGAATTAAATTTATAATCATTGACATTGTGCTGATGAGACAATGTTAAATTATCATTAAACTTATAACGAAGTAAAACTGAACTTTTATCTGCATCATTCATTCCTCTACCATTATTGGCTAATTTCTTTATTTCATCGCCCTGCTCAAAAGTTGCAGCTAAACTTAATTTACCAGCACCAACTGTAAGTGCTTCTTTATCTTTTCCATATTCACCCTTAGTCAAAGCAATAGTATTTTTCATAGATTTTTTAGTAATAATATTAATTACACCACCAGAAGCCTCTGAACCATAAAGTACAGATGATGCTCCCTTTACAATTTCAACTCTTTCTATTGATTCCACTGGAAATGTATCTAAGAAATAAGTTTCATTCATATTTATAGGTGCTCCATCTATCATTACAACGGTACCTTTATCAGCACCTCTCATTAAAATTTTCCCATTCATTCCTCCCCAAGCTTGTCCGCCAGCACCATACGAATATGAAGTTATACCATTTTGTAATCTTAATGCATCAAATAAATTAGCAGCACCAGTTTCTACCAATTGTTGCTGAGTAAGAACTGCAACTGATGCTGGAGTATCAACATCCCTTTTTTCTTCTCTCTGTGCTGTTACTACCATAGGATCTAACGTAAACGCTTGATTCGGTTCTTCAGCATGTACTTCAGTACCCCCCCAGATGACATTACTACTTGCCAGCAAACCTATCAAAATTACTTTTGTCAAACTCTTTTTGTTACTTAACAATTTACATCTTCCTTTCGCTTATCAAAATATATAGACAAAAGCTTTACGCATCCATTCTTACATGGTCATACGCTGCTTAAGCTAGACTTATATAAGCATTTTAAGCAACAAAAACAATCTGCAGAATCAGAATGTTAGACCGGAGTTACACTCCGGTCTACTAATTTTTGTTTACTTAAAATGTATATTCCATCCCTACAAGGAAATTACGACCAGGAGCACTCCACCACTGTTCATCTGGGTCACTGCTCCAGTTATATCTGGCATTAGAATGTTCAGCATAGAATTTATCAAAAATATTATTAACTTTTACATATGCTTTAATTGTTTTAGAAACTTTGTAATTTAGCCCTAAATCCCAAACCCAATAAGTAGTTGCTGGGAAAAAGTTTTCTACTGCATCTGCTGTTTGAGGACCTGGCCTGTCAATAACACCTTTTCCTAACAAAGAAGCACTGAATTTACCTTCATCATAGTCGACACCAATATTCCATGCACCTTTAGGAACATAGCCGTCAACATTGGCAGCTCTTTGAGCAGTTGCATCTACTGTTGTATGTGTGTAGCCTACAAAGGTAGAAATGTTTTTATTAAATTGTTTACGTAGCTGTATATCCCAACCTCTGGCTTTTTCATCACCAACATTAGTATATTTAGGAGCCACGTAACCAATACGATCTTTAGAATTTCTCCAAAACATATGCGCTGAAGCCACAAGAGTATCATCAAACCTATGATTTATTCCAATCTCCTTAGTAGCACCAGTTTCAGGCTTAATATTGGGATTACCGTATTTAGAACTATATAAATGTGTTGGCGTAGGCGGGATAAAATATTCACTATAACCTAAATAAACATTGGTTTTATCATTATTAAAGTTATAACCTAGATTTACGCTAGGAGTAGTATGGTTCCCGAATCCAGAATTTTTGTCATGACGTATACCGGCAGTTAATTTTAATTGGTCTGTAATATTAAATTGATCCTGAATATATAAAGCTTTATTGATCAACTTCACACCATTAGCAGTAATAACTTTATCATGACTATATTCAAAACCAGCAGAAAGAATATGTTTATCGTCAAAATTTTTAGTAAATTGATCAGAAATTCTCATTGTCCTTATTTTAGTTAAATACGCATTAAAATTTGTATCGTAATCTAAATTAATAAAAGACAATTGATTTGTAGTAGTTTCATCGAATTTACTGTTTAAAATAAATTTGTAGTTGCTGTTGTCTACTGACCCCGGTTTTAAACTAGGTTCCCATAACGCAGTATACTTATAATCAGCCTTATATGAATCATATGTAGCCGTTAAATCATGCTTTTCTCCAAGCTGTTTTGTAATTTTAAAGCTGGTACTAGTAGAATTCGAATATGCTGGAGTTGTTACTCCACGACCATCTTTAAAATCTCCGATTTTATTTTTACTGACATAGGCATCCCATAACCAATCTTTTTCTTTTCCCTGATGATTTACAGCATAATTTTCTGTGTTAAAACTTCCTATTTCAGCAGAAATTTTTGTTTGAACTTTATCTGGCTTTGATGTAATAATGTTAATAACGCCACCTTTGGCATCAGAACCATATAATGTAGATGCCGAACCCTTGAGAACCTCAATACGTTCTACATTATCAAGATTTTTTAGCATCACTGCAGAAATCTTATTATTGACGTTATTAATTTTAACTCCATCAATAAGGACAACAATTTCATCTGCACCATTAATTTTCAAATTATTGCTGTTGTCATAACCTGCTACGCTATAGTTACCAATGTAAACTCCAGGTACCATACGTAATGCTTCAGATAAGTCCTGATAATGCCTTTCTTCAATTTCTTTTTTAGTAATAACACTAATGTTAGCATTTACCTTAAAAGCTTCGACAGGAGTTCTTGTTGCCGTAACAACCATTTCATCTAAAAAGAAAGATTGTTGTTCCTCAGCATGGCCTACCGTGTACCCCCCCAGATGACACTCCCAGTTATAAGTGCTGTCATCAGTGTACTTTTACTCAAACTCTTTTTCAACATACTCAACTTCCTTTCCCAAATGTTTTATTATTTATAGAAACAATCATTTGCGCCCAGTCTCTCATGGTCACGCAAACAATACATCTAATAAGAAAAAATGCCTTTCTCCTAGATTAAAGAGAAAGGCATAAAAACACCTGGCAAAAACTCAGGCGTAACCTTCCCATCGCTCGCAGGAATATCACTTTGTCAAAACAGGCAGTTCTTCTGGCTTAGATTCAACGCTCTTGCTGCGCCTTCCCAAGATAAGAATCAATCTCAGTGGCATTTGCAGCAGGCTCATCTTTACAGCGGCGGGACCGCATCGGCTTATACCGATTTCTCTATTAAGCTTACGCACCTGTTTTTATATTCGGTTATTAAAACACTCTACTACTTATTTGTTTACTTATGTGATATAATATCTTAGATGTGATTATTGTAAACTATATAGTGACTATATTGTCAACATATTTTTTATTGAATATTATTTAAATATTTTAATGGAGCTGTAATAATTATGAGCAAAAATTCAGAAAGTTTTTTTACCGCCGGTGAGTTGGCTACTCTCTTTAATATACCAAAACAAACATTGCTTTATTACGACAAAATGAATCTTCTTACGCCTGAATTTATCTCAGAAAACGGCTATAGACATTATTCGTTGAAGCAGTATTTGACACTTGAAGTTATTGTTAATCTACGAAAACTTGATATTCCTATTTCTAAAATCAAAGAGTATATAGAAAATCGCGATATAGATGCATTTGATAAACTTTTATTAGAAAAAAGGCATGAATGTGATGAAATAATTGAAAAAAATCTAAAAATAAAAAACAGCTTAAATACTGTGTTTGCCCAATTGGAGAAAACACGCAGCAGCAGATTGAACCAAATAACTTTAGAATTTCAAAAAGAAAAATACTTTTTTATCAGCGACCTCAGTAAAACCAGAATTGGTAAAAAAAGAATCGAAATTATGGCCCATCATAACCAGAAAGCTTTTTCTAAACAACATTTTAAAGAAAAAAATATCGGTTGGATCATAAATAAAGAAAACTTTTTCAGTACTGATAAGGCTAATACCAACGATGCCCGTGCATTTTTTTCTGCTGTCGATCCTTCTCATGCAGGAGCAAAGTCCTGTATCAGCCGGCCTGCTGGCCTTTATCTTACATTACGGTTTAAAGGTACCTTCTACAGTCAGGCTTCAGAGCTTGCACAAATGTTTAAAAATTTTGCCACAACCAACAATTTGCTTATTATCGGCGATTTATATGTTTCTCCTCTAAAAAATCACTGGGTAACATCGAATACAAATGAATATATCAATCAAATCTCCATACAGGTAGAATACAAGTAAAACAGGCTGAGACAATATCTCAGCCTGTTTTACTTAATCAGCTCGTTCTTCCATTTCTCCCTCAATATCAAGAAGCAATTTCTGCAGCTCTTTTTTAGTTTCAGGTTTAGCTTTCCACATTTGTCTTTGCTCTGCCTCTAACAGCACTTCTGCAATCCTGTGTAAAGCCCACGGATTTACTTCTTCCATCCATTGACGTATTTGTGAATCAAGCGCATATTTTACTGCTAAATCTTCATACATCCAATCTTCCATAACATCGCTGGTTGCATCCCATTGGTAGCAGTGTGCTACATAATTCCCCATATCCGCAGCACCTTTATATCCATGTTCTCTCATACCATCAATAAATTTTGGATTCATAATTTCACCACGAAAAACCCTTTTGACCTCTTCTTCTATAGTACGAATGACGACATGGCTTTGATCTGTACTATCTGCACAATAAGTCCTTGGCATTTTACCGCTAAAACTGCGAACGCCGGCGATCAAGCCTCCATGGTAGGAATTGAAATCATCTGCACTCAGCAAATTTATTTCTCTATTATCTATACCCATAACGGTGGCATCAATTCTACTTAGCCTATGTTGGAACAAATCCGGCATATAGGCTCCATTCTCACCGTCGCCATAAACATGGGCCCCCCAGCGAACATAAACTTGTGCCAGATCATCAATTTTTTCCCAGTTTTTTTCTTCCAGTACATAAGCGACTCCTGCTCCATACCCGCCGGGCGGACAGCCGAAAATACGATGTAAAGCCTGTTTTAAGGCATTTTCTTTTTCAATTCCCTGTTGCTCAAGATATCTTATATCTTCTTTTAAATGTTTGCTGATATAATTTATTTCATCACTTTCATCTAAACTGGCAGCAAGCTTTACGGCCTTATCCAACAATGCGACTACACACGGCATGCTGTCACGCATCATTCCTGTAATCCTTGCTGTAGCATCAATACGCGGCCTTTTTAGCTCAGCAATACTCATAGCTTCTAAGCCAAGTACACGCCCACTTCCTTTTTGCCATACCGGCCTTATTCCTAAAAGATATAAAAACTGAGCAAAGCTTACGCCGTGAGTACGCATATCTGATCCCATCACCATACCGATAGTTTCAGGATATTTTCCCTCATCGGCAATATATGCTTCTATCACGCCATCCGCTCTGGCCTTACCTACTTCCCATGCTACTTTTGTAGGTAACGTCTGTGGATCTACGCCATAAAAGTTTCTTCCTGTTGGTAACACATCCGCCCTGCCGTTAGTTGGAGCGCCTGCTACAGACGGTTCAATAAATTCTCCATCCAGACCACGAAGTGTATTGGTGATTTCGTCTACTGTTTGCGCCAGGTTAGGTACTAAATCACTGCAAATATACCGACATACTGCCAAGAACTTTTCTTTTAGATCTTGCTCCATTGCTGCATAATCCTGCAGCTGCAGTAATTTAGGTACATAAGAAATATCAAACTTCACTTCTTCTAAGGCTTCTAAAATATCAAGGCTTTCATTACGTATCTGATCTGCTAACTTGCCATAAGTTAAACCCAGTGCCGGTATTTTTTGTGCACTGTTTTCCAACAATGTATAATAGTCGAATCCGTAATGCTCTGCAAGTACTTTAGCTAAAGAAGGCACTGAACCATTTTCAAGCCTGCTCATCGCCAAAAGATACTCCAGCAAATTTTTGCCTGCAGGAGGTTCTCCTAAAATATGCAGCCCCACACGTATTTGCATATTTTTAATATCTGTAAGATAGTTATGCAGCTTACTGACATATTTATCAAAATCGTTATCTTCTTTGATATCGTTATTAAGATTACATTCTCCTGCTTTTTGTCGTATCAACTCGGCAGTATTGCCCAATTTATCCTGTTCATTATCTTTAAAATCAAGGTATTCATCAAGCAGCGCTTCTAATTCAGCCATATTGTCATAAAGACCGGATGTGCTCATCGGCGGAGTAAGATAATCTACAAGGCAGGCTGCACTGCGACGTTTTGCCTGAATACCTTCACCAATAACTGTAACTATATAATGATATAAATTAGGCAGATCACCAATACAAATATCAGGATAACAGCCTTCGGTTAAGCCCGCAGCTTTACCAGGCAACCATTCAACAGAACCATGTGTTCCAACATGTACTATTGCGTCAGCCTGCCAGATTTCTCTTATCCAATAATAAAAAGCTAAATAGTGATGCGTTGGCGGCGCTACCGGATCGTGATATATTTTACCACTGTCTTCGCCAAACCCGCGCGGCGGCTGGACAGTAATAATAATATTTCCATTACTAAGACCAGGTATTAATAAATTTTCATCATAATTAAAAACATTACCCAGTGGTTCTCCCCAAGCTGCGACCATTTTTTCTCTAATAGCTTCAGGCAAGTCATTAAACAGTCTTTTATATTCATCTACGCCTACTTTACCAAGAGCTTCCTTTATCTGCTTCTCAGTCATAAATCTTCTATCATTAGTAGCGCAGGAAATTACCTCTTCCATGAATTTTTTGCTATTTTCAGGAATATGATCTATCGTATACCCATTTTGTTTTAATGCAGACAAAAGTAATCTTACACTTTCAGGTGAATCCATACCTAGTGCAGTACCAATATTAGAATTTGTAGGCGGATAATTATGGAACACAATTGCAATCTTTTTATCCTCATTAGCCTTATGTTTTAAAGCCGCCCATTTTAAGGCTTTACTGACAAGACGTTTTATTCTATCTTTTATAGGCACATAGTATATGATATTATCTTCATCTCTGTATTTTCCAGCAACTGGAACACTATGCAGAGCGCCATCAAATTCAGGCATAGTTATGCTTATCGCAACTTCAACTGCACTCATTCCCTGAATATTCTCCTGCCATTCTTCAGTAGAACGCATTAAAGTATATGCCTGCAATAACGGCACATTTAATTTTTTTAGTACACTTAGATCCAGAGAAGCAGAAGCTGTCAGAGAAAACTTGATTGTATTTATTAAAGCATCAATTATGGTTTTACCATCTTTAATAAAGTATTTGTTCACTGCTTCTTCAAGACCTGGAGCACCCATTTCCGGATTTTTTACACCATGGCTGAATACGGCAATAATATTAACTTTTTTCTTGGAACATTCTTCTACAAGTGCTTTTTGATAAGCCAGATTATCCAACAACCATTCATTGCGATAAAAAATAAGCCCTATGGTTGGATAATTAGGATTACAGAATTTTCCCTGATATTCTTCTAAAGAAGTATATACTTTATCAGCATTAGGATGATAAATACCATTCCAAAGCATTTGCTGTGGTTGATTATATTCCAGCTCCAGAGCGCAAAAGCGTTGTAAAAGCCACAACCATAAATTTTTAAAGTTTTCTATACCTCCATATACACCATACTTAGCTGTTAAAACATGATCAGCAGCTTCAAACGCATTGCTGGCATTGCCTTCTGCTTCACCACCGGCATGAATCTTAAATGCGATATTTCTCTTTTTTAAATAATCCAGTGCTCCCTGAAGATAAGGTGTTTCTAACGTTACCCCCATCCACTCTATAATAACTACTTCGCTTCCTTCAAGCAACTGTTCCCAGTAGCTGTCCCATAGGCATCCTTCCGTTACTAAATAAGCAGCACCTTCGTCTTTTAAAATATTATCTTCTATCAGACTGTTCAATGACTTTTTTACCAAGGCATAATAGCCATCTGTATTAGTTAAAATAATAACTTTTGCCATTTATTTCAACTCCATTATTATAATTTATACTATTTGATTAATTCCAATAATAGCTATAATAAACTATATAGTTATTATATTGTCAATCAAAAAAATAAGAATCTCCGGATTTTTTCCGAAGATCCTTTTGTTTAAGATAATTATTTCAATAACCCTTTATCAGTTGCTCATTGCTCATATCAAAAATGTTGCCATAAGCAGCATTAGCTATACCTTTTATCGCATAGACACAATTTTGTGTCGCACTATACAGATACCTGTCAGGTATATTCGTTATATTATTTAAACCGCGTAGTCCTTGCAAAGCCGGGTCATTAAAATATTCCAACTGAAAATTTCTGCTTGCTTCCGTTGCCATCTTCCGTGGTGCCGAAACCATAAAAAAGTCAGGGTCACAAGCTACAACTAATTCTTTGGGAACAAACTGACCATTATATAAACCCATTTTAGCAATACCATTACATACGCGGGCCTTACTGCACAGTTCATCAAACATACACCCTTTCCCGCCATAACTGGTCATTTGGGAAACAAGCATGCCAACAGGAACCGCTTCTTTTCTATTTTTCAGCGCTGTCTCAATTTCATCTAATTGTCGATCAATCTCATTTATTACTCTGACACCGGCATTTTGTTCGTTCACGGCATCAGCAATCATTAGAATAGTTTCTTTAACCTCATCCACAGTATCTGGCCCTTTACACACGATTACACTAAATCCTAAATCTCTGTAGCTTTGTACCATCTCAGGCTTCGTCCATGTAGAAGCAACTATAAGATCAGGTTTAAGTCTTAAAACTGTTTCAAAGGGGTAAAGATATAACTTTACAGGTATTTGTCTGCTTTCTTCTACTATCCAGGAAATGCCAGGATCCGGCGCTGTTTTATGAACGGCAACCAAACGGTCAGGTGGAACCAACCCCAGCGTCATTACATCAAACCCTAATGAGAGAGTTAGAATGCGTTTGGGTTTTTCTGGCAATTCAACGATTGTACCTTCATAATCTCTGATAGCCCGCACATTCCTGCTATTCATACCAATATCAGTTTTATCCGAGGTACAACCAGTTAGTAAAAGACTTATGAATATAAATACCAAAAACTTTTTTAACATATCTCTTCACAATGATATTGGCGCATTAATGTAATTTTGTCCTAATATTTCCTGTAAAAATCCAGCAGCTCCTAAACCTAATTCCGGATATACAACTAAATCCAAGTCCGACTCTGGCAATTGATGAATTTCCTTACTTTTCCGTTCAGAATATCTTATCATATCTGCCTCCGAAAATTTTATTGCCGCAATGAACAGGCAGCTCCAAACGCAACTGTAAATTGCGGATATTTTAAAACGTTTACATCTGTAAACAATTCTTCTTCAATAGCTTCTGCTAAAGCTGTATTATTTGCTGAACCGCCATCTAAATACACCCCTTCAACACTTTCTGTTCCCATCATACCAGCGATACGCCTTGCTATTGACTCGTGTAACCCCTTGATAATCGACTCTTTAGGTGTCCCCTTTGCCAAAAGTGATACTATCTCGCTTTCAGCAAAGACGACGCAGGTACTGTTTATTGCGGCAGCAGACACGGCCTGCTCAGACAGTGCTGCAAATTCATAAATAGAAGTATCTAATATCCTCGCCGCCATCTCAAAAAATCTGCCAGTTCCAGCAGCACACTTATCATTCATTTTAAATTCTAATAATTTTCCATTGGCATCCAATTGTATTATTTTAATATCCTGCCCACCAATATTAATAATAACTTTTGCCGCGGCTCCGCTCAAAAGATGTATCCCCAGAGCATTAGCAGAAACTTCATCAATAACTTTATCAACACTGTTCATAAGGTTTTTGCCATATCCTGTAGCTGCAACTCCCAGAATATCATCCTTAGATATAGCAAGCTCCCGTATACCTTCTTCGATCACTTTATTTGCCAAAGCTTCCTGTCCTGGAGCTGTTGGTATCGCTTTATGCCAAATCAATGTATTATCCTGAACAAATACTACTTTTATTGCGGTGCTTCCCAAGTCTACACCAACTGAATATTGCATTTACAGACCTCCCTCTTACAATGTTTGTTTAAATGCTTCCAGCCTTGTTAAAATATTCTGGCTGTCTTCTTTTCCATAGTCAGTTTCTATTTTTATAAACTTCAATCCGTACTCTTTTAATTTTCGTTCTATAGTGATTGCTTCAATATCATATGGATGACACCCTTTTAAAAGATTAAAAATTACTCCTTTAATATTATATTGCTTTGCTGTGGAAATTATATTGTTCACACGCCTTGAATTATCAGCAAAAGTAGGACATACACAGGCTTTATGATATCTTTCTGCAATAGCTTTTAACATTCCATATTCGGAAGTATCATTGTAAATTACTCCCCCTGGCATAATTCTTTCAGAAGAACAAATATCATCAGCTGTAATACTCATACCAGCCTGTTCGATAAGCTGCAGCAACTTTAAGTTAGGAAATATAATCGGTGAACCGGCAACAAATATCCTGTTGTTGTTTTCCTGTTTTTTCTGTCGATGTAATTTTTCTACGGTTCTATTTACCTGATCTGACCATACATCCAAATTATCAAGCATAAAGGTATTTGTAATTGCCGTATACCAAACTCCCGATAATTGACCGCTGCGCTTCAATTTAGTTAATTCATCCATTATTATCCAGATATTCATAACTTTATTAATGGATTCCTGTAATTGCTTTGGTTTAAGTTTTTTACCTGTTATTTTTTCTAAAAGCTTTTTCAAACAAAATATTTCTTCAAGCCATCTACTTTGACTTTTTTCAGTTTCTTTCAAATGCGGCAATTCCAGGTAGTGTACATTCTCTGTATCTTGCTGCATTATTTCCGGCAGTTTAACAACCCAGTCGCAGGTAGTAGGTAAAATAACAGCTCTATAATCCGCAAAACTTTCCTGCTGTAAATCAAAGTTTCCCATAAATGATTTAAGCATCGGACACATTAATACCGGTAGATAAGAAGCCGCCAGACGCTGGACAGTATGTGAGCCCCCGCATAATTTTACGGGATGCAAATCAAAAGCATCAAAAATTTCGAAAGGAGCCTGAATGCAAAATATACCTGCCAATGGTTTTTCCACTCGCATCTGAAGTTTTCGAGCTGAAAATGGGCTATCAAGCAATTGTAAAAAATATTCATATTCTTCTAAAAAATCTTCGCGTCTTTTAAGTATTGCTATTTCCTGTAAATACTCTTCTTCAGTTTTTTGCAGTACTTTTTCATAGCGTCTTTTCTGACGTTCATCAATAAAATTTAATTTATCATTCATTTTTTCTACCAACTGCCTTCTTAAATTTTTTAATGAAATAATCTTTGGACGAAATAAAAATATCTTTATTAAAAAACTGCAGTTTCAAAACATTATTTTCAGGACAGGACTGCATGCATTGAGTGCATAAGATACAGTCTTCCGTCATTACTTGGGTATTCTTTTTTTCTAAATGCACTTCTCTTATATCCATAGGGCATACTCTTTGACAATTGCCGCAGCCACTGCATCCGTCAGCCCATTTTTCAAAACGTACCGGGCTGAACCTGTCAAATAGCTGAATAAGAGGCAGCATTGGGCAGACCATACAAAAAAATCTATCTTTGAAGAAACTGCCGACAATTGTAATAGCCGCAAACGTTATACTTATTATGGAAATGATCAATGTGGGCCAATTGCTATACTCAAGTCCAAACCTCCTTATATCTCCTACAAACAAGGGCATAATTGGTCTGGCCGGACAAATTTTACAGAAAAGAATATAAAAATCACTTGAAAGTCCCAAAAAAGCTATGCAAAGTGGCACAACCAAAATAATTGCTAAAAAAATATATTTTATTGGTTTTATCATTGTACGCACAGTCCACGAAAATTCGATTTCCCTTATTCCCATTTTTTTCCGCAGCCCGCTTAAAACATCCAACAAACTGCCAAAAGGACATATCCAGCCGCACCAAAATTTTGAAAGAATAATAGAGGAAACTGCAAAAATTAAAAACCATAATAAATTTTGCAGTCCAATATAGGTGAAGATTCTGTCATAAGCTGCAATACCGAAGATTCCAACTCTTTGTAAAAACATCAGAAAACAATAACCACCACAGCCTGCAACATAAGGACAGGCAAAGCAAGGCAAAGCATATCCAAGATTGATGCCTATACGCCCACCATAGGTTAAAAGCAAAAAACTAAAGGCCTGCACTAATAAACGTATCTTATTTATAAGCATTCTTAAAAGGCCTCCTTAGATAAGCAAAAATACCAACAGCGCTGATAAGGCTTATAACAAAAAATAATACTACTCCCTGCCCTATGGCCAAGTACCCATAACGTGAGTCATAAACATTTATATTTAATGTGCTCGTTATTTTATTACCATTTTCTTCATCCTTAATAATGAATATAATACTTTTTGACCTGTTATCTGGCGTTACTGTAAGTGGTTCAGCTTTAGCAGCTGTATAAGTAAAAGCTCCGTCAGCATTCAATCGCAGTTTTTCTGTCTGTTCTTCTCCGTCAAGTAAAAGCCGCACTTCCTTTTCATTTTCAGACTTATTCAGTACACCATCATTGATATACTGAAAAAACAGTTTTTGCCCAGTTTGCGGATAATAATTATAATCCATTTCAAACCGTGGAGTTATCAATGTCAAGTCAGAAGGCTTATATTCAGTAAAAACTGTTTTGCCCCAGCCATCACCATACAAAGAAAAATTGCTTTGTGCTGTATAATAATGACCCTGATAATAAAGCTTTACTAAAACATTACAGGATGTACTAACTGGCGCAGCTACTCTGAATACCGTTTTCTCACCAATATTTTCTGCTTGCAGAGCTTCGATTTTCTCTCCTTTATGACTGCGGCGGAAGCGATACAAACACTGTGCCGATAAAATATCGTGCTTCATAACCTGAAAATCAGCAGTTCCCTTCTTTAAAACGACTTCACAAAAAGCCGATCCATCCTCAGAATACTTCATATCACTTTGCTGCAGCCAAATATAATTTTCTTCTGCCTGTGCGTTACTGCAAAACGATGTAAAAACAGCAATGATAAAGAGAATACAGTAAAACAAACTCGCCTGCCAGTAAAAAAACTTATCACGCTTCATCATTTATTCACCAACTTTAAAATTTATCATTCAGAAATATTATCACTGCGTTCTTCTAATTCACCTTCCATAGATAAATATAATTTTTGCAATTCAGCTTTTGTTTCTGGTTTAGCGTCCCATAAATTTCTTTGCTCTGCTTCCAGTAAAACTGCAGCAATACGCTGCAAGGCCCAAGGATTAACTTGATTAAACCAATCCTGCATATCTTTATCCAGAGCGTATTTTTCGGCAAATTTCTCATACATCCAGTCTTCCATCACATCACTGGTCGCATCCCATTGAAAACAATGATCTACATATGTTGCCAAATCTCCTGCACCTTTATAGCCAAACTCTTTCATTCCATTAATGTATTTAGGATTTATTGCTTCGCCTCTAAAAAGCCTTTTTACTTCCTCATCCAATGTGCGAATAACAACATGCTGCCTGTCAGAACTGTCACTACAATAATTTTTTGGCATTTCACCTTTGATACTTCTTACGGCAGCAATCATCCCACCACGATATGAATTATAATCATCAGAATTCAGTAAATTCGACTCTCTGTTATCAATATTGCTCAATGTTATTTCCAGTTTGGACATTCTTTGAGTAAAAAGATCAGGACGATAAGCACCTTTTTCTCCTTCACCGTAAACATGGCCGCCCCAACGCACATACACTTGAGCAATATCGTCAATGTTTTCCCAATTCCTTGCTGCCAAAAGAGCACTTACACCCGCACCATGCGCTCCAGGCGGGTCACCAAAAAGACGATAGGAAGCCTGCTTCCAGGCGCTAGCAGCATCTACACCTTCACTCTCAAGCCGCTGCGATTCTTCGACAACATGTTTACGGATAAAATTATCTTCAAAGCTTTCATCTAGTTCAGCTACCATTTTGACTGCTTTATCCAGCCAGCAAACTGCCCCGGGCAAAGTATCCCGGAACAGACTGCTTATTCTGCCGGTAATGTCTACACGCGGACGCTTTAACTCCTGCAGCGGAATAACTTCTATATCAATAACTTTCTGGCTGCCTTTTTGCCATACTGGCCTTACCCCGATCAAAGCCATAAATTCAGCCATACATTGCCCATGTGAGCGCATATTATATGTTGCCCACAACAATATTCCAACACTTTCAGGGTAACGGCCTTCTTCCCCTATAAATTTATTGATAACATCCTCAGCCATCTGTGAACCGATTTTCCATGCTACTGGTGTAGGAAGAAGCTGGGGATCGACTCCGTAAAAATTTCTACCAGTAGGCAGGATATCTCCACCGCCGCTAGTAGGGGCTCCCGCAGCACTTGGCTCTATATATTCCGCAGCAAGGGCGCGCCTGAAGTTACTGCGTTCTAATGTTGTGAGCTGCAAATTAGGATACAGCCTTTCAGAAATATATGCTGCCACCTGAAAAAGTTCTCGTTTACACTTATCAGAAAGTCTTCTGACAAAATCCAGCTCCATAATTTGTTTTTCAGAAACAACGAATTTATTTTCTGATAAAACTCTGATCAGTGCCAGACATTCTTCATTTACTGTATCAAGCAAAACGCCGTAACTCTTGGAGCCATCAGGTAAAAGCTTGCTGCTGTTATCTATCAATTCATAGTAATCATATCCATATGCCGAAGCTAAGGTTTTAGGCAGTGAGGGTACGCTGCCGTTTTCTAATTTAGTCAATGCAAAAAGATATTCTATCAGCTTTTCTCCCTCAGGTGGATTTCCCAAAATATGAAGGCCTGTTGTCATCTGCATGTTTTTGAGATCTGTAAGATATGAATGTAATTTACCTACATATTCATCAAAAACGGTAAATTCTCTTTCTTTTACTTCATCATTAAGATCTGCCGCTGTCGCCTTTTCTCTGATTTGCAGTATGACTTCAGTGAGATCCGCATCTTTATCCTGCTTGAAATGAGTATATTCTTCTAATGCTTTTTCTAATTCAGCCAATTCTCCATAAACTCCAGACAGGCTTAAGGGTGCAGACAAATAGCTTATCAGGCAAGCTGCACTGCGCCTTTTCGCCTGTATACCTTCACCAACATCTACAATCCAGTAGGGATAGATATTCGGCAGATCTCCAGTACAAATATCAGGATAACATTCATCTGATAAAGCTGTACTTTTACCAGGCAGCCATTCTAACGAACCATGAGTACCAACATGTACCATAGCATCTGCTCCCCAAATATCACGCAGCCAGCTATAAAAAGCAAGATACTGATGAGTCGGTGCACAATCAGGAGAATGATATATTTTATCAGGATCTTCGTCAAATCCACGCGGCGGCTGCACTGTGATAAAAATATTGCCGTTCAAAGTTCCCGGCACCAATAAAAAATCATCATATTTAAAAATATCTCCTGGAGCCTTACCCCAGTCTGATTCTAATCTCTTCTGAACCTTTTTAGGTAACGCCTGATAAAAATTGCTGTATTCTTCAGATGTCATTTTTCCATCCGCATTTTTTATCAGGCTTTCATTCATAAAATTACGATCATTTGTCGCGTGTTCAATAAGTTCGTTAATAAACTCCTGTCTGTCACCAGGTAAACGATCAACTTTATACCCCTGCTCTTTAAGATCCCACAAAAATAATCTTATGCTTTCAATGGAATCGATCGCACAGGCACTGCCAATATTAGAATTAGTTGGAGGATTATTATGAAAAACAATCGCAATTTTTTTCTCGTAATTACTCTTACGTTTTAAAACAGCCAGTTTTTTAGCTTTTCTGATGAGCATATTAATACGTTCCGGTATAACTTGCGTAAGCTGACGGCCTTTCTCATCTCTTTCGTTAGTAGTCACAGGGGTACCATGAATAATACCGTCAAATTCAGGCAGGCTGACACTATAAGATATCTCCATTGCGCTCATACCATCAAAATTCTCATACCACTCCTGATATGTACGATATAATGTATAGGCCTGCAGTATAGATACATTCATTTTCTCTAAATCATCAAGCGCGCAAGCTCTGATAGTAAACAGAGAAAACTTGATCGTATTAATAAAAACATCAGCAACAGCTTTATTATCCTGAATTAAATATCTGTACACAGCACCTTTAAAACCTTCACAGCCACTGTCACTATCGGGAGCGCTTGTAGAAAAAAAGCATAGAGGATTACAATGCTGGTTTTCGATTTCTTTTATAATGACATCGGCAAAAACCGTATTATTCCATAACCAGTCATTTCTATAAAAAACAACAGCTATTGTTGGTTGTCCTTCTTGAAAAAAATCCTTTTTGTATTCTTTTAAATCGGTATAAATTTTATCCGCAGCAGGATGATAAATACCATCCCAGGGTAAATTGATTGGCGGTTCAGCCAAATTACTTTCGTTTTCCTTATCCTGACTGAGCCAAAGCCATAGATTACACCAATTCTGCAATCCTCCATAAGCATAATATTGCTTAATGACTTGTATTTCATGGTCTGTGAAAGCAGCATGCAATACATCTTCCGGATTACCACTCATCAAATAAAGATGTTTTATCTGCCGTTGTTGTAAAAAAGCTGATGACTCTGACAAAAATTTCGTATTTAACACAGTACCCATCCATGGAAAAATTATTACTTCATGCTCAGTAAAAGTTTTTTCCCATACATTCTCCCAAGAAGCATCACTTTGCAGATAGCAAACACGACCACTAACTGTTTCCGGATACTGCTTCTGTACTTTTTCTAAAGCATCCTGCAGTAATGCTGATGTTTGTTCCATATTAGTGACAAATAGAATTTTTTTCATTATTAGCTCCCATTATACTTTCTATTTTAACAGTAATTTCTGCTGTGTCTGTACTAAAGCAGATAATTCGGCAAGATTATCATAAAACAGTTCATGAACCAAATAACTAGGTTCTATACATTCGATCAACCTTTTTAAACCGCTTCTCTTAAAAATAAGATGTTGGTCAATACTTGTAATATGATGCATAATCTCAGTCATAGAATAACCCTCTGGCACTGCTTTACAGCTGTGTTTTTGATAACTTCCTGACAAAGAACAACTTAAATGCATACCATGAATATAATTTTTATACATACCCAAATTTTCGACAGTTTGGCAAATAAAGCTTACAGCCTCCAGTTCGTTACTCAACGAAATATTGGTATTCATTAAATGTCCTGTATCCAGCATGATACCAACATTTTCTTTTTTTAATCCGCAAAAAAATCGATCCACTATTCTTGGTTCAATAAGCCTTAATCCAGGCCACCATAAATTTTCAAATAAAACAATAACATTGTCTGGAATACATTCGCTCACTGCATTAAAAACTTCTATTGACGCATCTACAACCTGCGCATCGTTATAGAGAAAATCAAAAGTGAAAATTTCTTTTAAATTACAATTACTGACATGCCAGACCAAATATTCTGGATTTACCGTCAAAGCAGCTTTTATATTATTCCTTATTACCTGAAGCCATTCTTCTTGATTTATTGCACCCAAATAATACTCTTGCAGCTGCTTTTTATTGGAATAATTTTCGCTTAAATGCTTTTGATTACCATACCAAAAATCTAACCAATAAGGCCAATATTTTAAATGTACACCGATACTTTCTTCTCTATAATCAGAGGTATAAGGTTTCTGCTGATATACATAAAGTTCAATTCCATCAAGCTTATTGTTTTTTAAATAGCCCTTCATTCCATCTGCATAAGCCTTTATCTCCTGTTCATAACCATGTACAGGACAATAATTTATAAGCTGTTTCACTTTATTTCCTTCTCTCAATTAATTTCAGCTACTGAAATATGACAATTTTCCGGTTGTGAAAAAAGTTCACCATACGCAGCACGAGCTACTTCCTGTACACCAAATACTATATCCTGCGAAGAATTATAAATATAACCCTCCCGTGGATAGAAAAGCCGCTTTTCTTTTACTGCATTTAATGTCTGCAATGCAGGATCCTCTAAAAATTCTTTGTTATATTTTTCAATATCAAAAGTATTATGATCATTGTAGACAGGCATAATCAAAAGATCGGGATTAATAGCAACCAACATCTCTTTTGTTAAAAGCTGCCCATTATGCAATCCAGCATCAGAAACGCCATTTATAACACCTGCATACTGACAAATATCATCAAAAGTACACCCCTTACCTCCATAAGATGTCATCAATGATATCAAAACGAGCTTCTTCCTTTGTTCAGGCTTAATATTATCCACCTTTTCTTTGATTTCTGCTAATTTATCATCCATTTTTGCAATCATAAGCTTGCCTTTGTCGTCCTCGCCTAAAGTTTTCGCTATCAGTTTGACATTCTCTTTAACATCAGCAATACTTTTAGGTCCATTTACAACAACTACTTTAATTCCCAGTTCCCGTAAATTATCAACTATTTCGGCTTTGCCCCAATTATAAATAAATACAACATCCGGCTTTAAAGATAAAATTTCTTCAGCAGAAGGATTTTTTATTTTTCTAGTAATTCTATTAGCCTTGTCTACGATATTGGAGCTTACAGGATCATCAGCCAGAGAATTAATTGCAATCAATTTCTCTTCAGGGAGTATTCCTAACACAATACTGTCTGTTCCCATTGCCAATGTAAGTATTCTTTCCGGTTTATGCTCTAATTGAATTATGGCTCCCTGATCATCAATTATTTCGTAAGCGGCATTTTTTCCATTGTTATCAGTAGAGTTTCCACAGCCATAACTAAAAAAAACTACTATAAGCAGCATCACTGCAAAAAAAGTTTTCGAAGCCATCTTTCTCATTATCTTTAGTTCCTTTTAAGATTATCTGCAATAATATTCACAAACAACTCACTCCAGGCTTTCATCATAGCTTCTACAGAAACCTCATTCAGCGCGATACTTTCTGTATCATATTCCCCAGCGATGTCACTCAATAGCTTTTCTGCTGCATTCATGACCTCATCTTTATCAAGTAATCCCCATAAAAACTGATCCAATAAATGTATATATAAAGAAGTATATGTCAGCATTACAGGTTCTTGCGCAAGCTTTTCTGCTGCTTCTAAGAAATCAGGCTTTAAGACAGCTAACTGCTGCTGAAATAAAAGCCAAATACTTTGCGTTGTCACTTGAAAACGTTTTAGGCGTCTAAATACATTGTGCTGTGTTTTAGGATTGAGCCCCGACTGTTTTGATAGCGCCGCTTTAACTGCTTTAGTAACTGTTTTTCCAATAAGCTCCCCCATTTTAGAATGTTTTCCGGCTCCTTCAAAATACAGCTCAGAATCTGAATTAGCAACAATTATTGTCTGGTCCGTCCCTGATCCTGTAGCAAGTCCTGTAGAATAATTGCTGCCGGCCAGCAGTTCCTGAATTGCAGCCGTCTTTGCTTCAGTGCATGTAACCAATGCTCTGGCCAGCGTTCCAGGTGGCATATCTGCGTCTAGTATCAAAATAATGTTAATAGTACCCAATTTATCTGGTTTTTCCGCAGGTTTATAATAATCGGCAGGGTCACCGACACGTCCCCCATTTGTTTCAATACCGCCTGTTACTATAGCAGTAACAGTCAGTTCTTTATAAGTCAAGGATTCTATAGCCACATTTTCCATATCAGCAGCAGTTCCCATTCCAGTTACAAACTCTGGCTCTAAGCCTATACGCTTAGCTAATATCCGCATATGTTCAGTATAAGTATCAGCTAACATCTCACATGGCATCCCTGAACCAACCTTACCATCATGGTTGAATACAGCTTTATAATTTTCATGATAACCGCCATTAAAAACCGAAGTGCTAAGTACTTTACGCGCGCCCTTAAAAAACACTACGATACTTTTTTCATAACGATAAGCTGTATCACCTGTAGACATTGTATATAATTTCATTCTAACAACTCCCGTAAAAAAAGTGTCCTCCTGCCCAGGCAGGAAGACACTAATGTTTTTTATTCCGATCATATCGGTCATTAATCTCAATCCTATCGCTCGTAGGTTATCCAGAGATCGAAAACGGCTGTTTCCAGGGATTAAATAAATACCCAGCGACGGGATCGCGGCTTAACGCACTTCTAACAACCAGATTATGAAATTTTAATGATGCCCGCAACCGCCAGTTGCTTCACCAGCCATGATTTTTCTGTATAATTCATGTGCTTCTTCACTACTTTTGCCAGCAGAAATTGCTTTTTGAGCATGGATAACGGCACTCCTATATTTGGCATGCGGTCCATCAGCAGGTAATTTTTCAACATCTTTGATGTCAAATTCCATTACTTTTTTGAAAATAGCATGAATTTCTTCAGAAGATTTGCCAGCAGCTTTAGCAGCCTCTACATGCTTCATAGCGCTTTCATAACGATGTTTGGCATGCGGAGTATTTGGCAATTCATATTTAGGATGTTCTTTGCAAGTCATTTCAATCACCTCTTAATAAATTCTTACTAGACTATGTTCTTATATTAGACTATATACCAACCATATAGTCAAGCTTTTTTTATTTATCACTGCGTTCTTCCAACTCACCTTCCATTGATAAAAACAGTTCCTGCAAAGACTGTTTTGTTTCTGTTTTTGCATTCCATAATCCACGCTGCTCAGCTTCAAGTAACACTTCAGCAATTCTATGCAGCGCCCAAGGGTTTACTTCCTTCATCCACTGCTGCATTTCCTTGTCTAAAGCATATTTTTCAGCATATTTTTCATACATCCAGTCTTCCATGATCTCACTGGTAGCATCCCATTGATAACTTACCGCTACATAAGTTGCTAAATCACCAGCACCTTTATAACCATGTTTCTTCATTCCTTGAATATACTTAGGGTTTATTGCTTCTCCTCTAAACCAACGCTTAAGTTCTTCTGTAAGGCTACGCAACTGAATCTTATTTCTATCAGAGCTATCACTTACATAGTTTCTTGGCATACTGCCTTTGTAACTGCGGACAGCCGCAATCATGCCGCCGCGGTAATTATTATAATCATCGCCACTCAACATTGAAGATTCTCTGTGATCTACATTTTGAACAGTGATGTCTATTTGTGACATTCTCTTTTTAAAGCGTTCCGGTAAATAACTTCCTTCAAAACCATCGCCATAAGCATGTGCTCCCCAACGCGTATAAACCTCAGCAAGATCGTCGACTGTTTCCCAATTTTTGGCCTCCAAAACAGCTCCTGTACCTGCGCCGTGTGCCCCAGGCGGATCGCCAAAAATACGGAAAGAAGCCTGCCGCCAGGCCTGCTTTTTTTCCATTCCTTGTGCTTCCAGTTCCGCGCTTTCTTCCAAAACATGCTTACGCACAAAATTCATGTCCAACGGCTCGTCTAACTCAGCTATCGTTTTTACAGCATCATCCATCCATGTAACAGAAGCGGGCATGCTGTCTCTGAACAAACCACTAATACGACCTGTGACATCTATACGCGGTCTTTTTAACTCCTCAAGTGGAATTATTTTGAGCCCGACGACACGCAGACTTCCAGACTGCCATACAGGCTTCAACCCCATCAGATACAGAAATTCTGCTACGCATTGCCCATGATTACGCAAATTACTTGTAGCCCAGAGAATGATACCCACACTTTCAGGGTAATAGCCCTCTTCGCGAATAAAGCGCCCTATGACATCATCACCCATCTGCTTACCAATTTCCCAGGCCACTTTGGTCGGTAAAGTACGTGGATCAACACTGTAAAAATTCCGCCCGGTAGGCAAAAGATCAGCGCCGCCGCTGGTTGGAGCTCCTGATGGACATGGATCAATATAATATCCATCCAGTGCTTTCAATGCATTCTCCTGCTCCAGCGTAGTCTGCAGCAAACTGGGAGCAATATGCTCACAAATGTATTCCAACACCTGTACAAATCGTTCCCGCATATCCCCCTGTAATCTAGCTGTCCAAGGAAAAGCAAATACTGTTTCAATATGGCTCTTATCAAAATCATGTGCCTGCAGCAATTGAATAACTTCAGTAGCTTCCGCTCTTATTTCATCAAGCAACATCCCATAGGTCTTACTTCCGTCAGGAAGCATCTTACCGCTGTTTTCCAATAAATCATAATATTCGTAACCATGCATTTCGGCCAGAATTTTGGTCAGAGAGGGAACTTTGCCGTTATCAAGTTTGGTAAGAGCCAGCAGATACTCTGTAAGTTCTTCACCCTGAGGCGGTACTCCCAAAGTATGCAAGCCAATACTCATTTGCATATTTTTGATATCTGTCATATAAACATGCAGTTTACCTACATAATCATCGAAATCTGCAGCTTCACTTTCAGGAACATCTTCATCCAGATTACATTCAGCTACTTTATTGCGAATCATATCCTGAATAGAGCCAAGATTAGCTTTAGTATTATCATCATTTTTAAAATGACAATATTCTTCCAGCAGTTGTTCCAACTCTGCCAGTTCTTCATATGTTCCCGAAATACTCATAGGTGCGGACAGATAACTTATAAGACATGCCGCGCTGCGCCTTTTTGCCTGGATGCCTTCTCCGACACAGGTGATCCAATATGGATAGACGTTGGGTATATCGCCGGTAGCAATATCTGAATAGCAGGCATTTGACATAGCATTGCCTTTACCGGGAAGCCACTCAAGATTGCCATGCGTCCCCACATGCATCATTGCATCTGCGCCCCAAACATTTCTCACCCAGTGATAAAAGCCTACATAATGGTGCGTCGGCGCGCAGTCTGGAGAATGATAAATTTTCCCGGGATCATCACCAAAACCACGCGGCGGCTGTACAGTAATAAAAATATTGCCGTTTAGCATACCCGGAACAATCAGTACATCTTCATACCTGAACGCATCACCGGGTGCCTCGCCCCAATCCCGCATCATCTGTTTTTGAGTTTTACATGGCAGACTGTCAAAAAACTTTTTATAATCGGTTTCAGTCAGTTTACCATCGGCTTCACGCAGCAGCTGCTCTGAAATAAATCTTCTGTCATTCGTAGCGTGAGCTGTAATGTCTTCAATAAATTCCTGATTGCTGCCTGGTATGCGATCAACCTTATAACCCTGCTTCTGCATTTTCTCAAGCATAAGCCTAATACTTTCAATAGAGTCTAAACAAGCGGCACTGCCGATATTGGAATTTGTCGGCGGATAATTATGGAAAACTATTGCGATTTTTTTATCTTTATTATCTTTATGCCGCAGTAAGGCCCATTTTTTTGCCTTGCGTGCCAACGTATCTATACGCTCAAACAACGGCTTGCGATAATGAGTGCCGTCGGCCCTTTCTTCATTGGTAGAAACCGGTACCGAATGAATGATGCCGTCAAATTCGGGCATGGCAACAGCATACGACACTTCGTTCGCTGTCAGTCCAACCATGTTCTTTTCCCACCATTTAAAATCCATATAAACGTTGTAAACCTGCAGCACTGGAACTCCCAAACTCTGGATATCCTGAAGTTCCAAAAATCCTGTAACCGTAAGAGAGAATACAAATGGATTGATAAGGACATCAATAACAGATTTATCTGCCTCATAAAAATACTGCTGTAACGAATCACTTAATTTTACAGCACCAGTTTGTGCATTCCCCATCGTAGTCGTAAATACTGCAATAATATTGCAATCATGATGTTCAACAGCCCTTATTACGGCTTCTTCATAAGCAAGTTTATTCCACAGCCAATCCTCACGTGCAAAAATAAAACCAACAGTAGGTTTATCTGCTGAATAATGCTGCTTTCGGTATTCTGACAAAGACGTGAAGATATTTTTTGATTCCGGATGATAAATTCCGTTCCATGGCAGCTGCTGTGGCTGTTCATATTTGACCTCAAAACCACAAAAACAAGCTGACAGCCACAAGCAGAGATTTTTGTAATTTTGCAGTCCGCCACAGGCAAAGTATTGCTGAATACTTTCTTTGCAGTCCGCTTCGATACCATATTCCAACAGATCATCGCCGGGATCCAGAATGTTGAAAAGATGAGTAATTTTTCGCTGCTGCATATAAACAGATGCCTTTTTTAAAAAATCACAGCTTAGTCCCGTTCCCATCCAGGTAAACAGAACAAAAGCCGAATCGTTGATCAATTTTTGCCAACGATCTGTCCACAATTCGCTGTCGTTGACCTGAATAACTTCAAAAAGCTTTGTTATTTCTGCAATATCTGCCGAATTGACAGCTTCCAGCATACCAACTTTGTGGGGTTCCATGTTGGTAACAAAAACTATTTTCTTCATGATACTCCTCCTAAGCTCAATTTTATTTAAAAACTTCAGGATAAACAGCTTTAGCCAAAATCTCAATACTATTGGCAACATACGGTGAAACGCAATACAGACATTTACCGGGAACTTGCTGCACATTTTTATTCTTCACCGCTTTGACAGTCTGTAAAGATTCATCCTCAAGAATTTCTTTGATGCTTTGTACTTTAAGCATTCCCGGCGCATCCCACCCTGGGACGATTATAACGTCTGGATTTTCTTTAATTATTATTTCTTTGGAAATAGTAGTACTATCATCGTTTTTTAAATCCTGCAGGCAATTCTTGATACAGGCATACTTGCACATATCGTCATAAATAGAACCTTTTGCGCCGAAAGCTCCTCTGCCTGTAAGAGCGATGGCACTTCTGACATCGCCGTCTGCAATACCTAAAACTTTCTCCTGCACAGCCTGTATCCTGGTGTCAAAGTCTCTTATAACAGTCTCGCCGCGTTCGGCTTCGCCCACTATAAACGCAACCTCACGAATAGTCTTTTTTACATCCGCTACAGTATATGGAGTTTTATAAACATAAACATTAATACCCATTTCCCTCAAAGTATCAAGAATATTCAACCCCCACCAATCAGCAATCAAAACCAGATCAGGTTTAAGTGCTAAAATAGCTTCTGCGCTGTTGCCTTTTATTTTATTTTTCACCTGTATGCTGCCTTCAGAAATATGAGAGATACCGCTGTCATCAGAAAGATAAGTCAAAGCGGCGATCCTTTCCGGTGCAACTATATCCATTAATATTTCATCTGTGCCTAAAGTCAAAGAAACTATCCGCTGCGGCTTAACAGGCAAAGTTACTTTGTTGCCGACACTGTCAGTAACAGTATGGTTTTTACTGACTGACATTTTTTTATCGTTAACAAGGCTCTGACAGCCGCTCAGAGTAATACAAATAAATATCAGGCTCAATATAAAAATTCCATACTTTTTGAACATCGTTTCACTTCCTCATCCAGTAAAGCTAAATAAACCTGTTCCCAGTTTCTAACGAACGGCATGATTTTTTCATTCTTTTCTAACTGTTTAAAACGCAAATCACCGGCCATTTTTTTCAGCAGCAAACTGCCGCCTGAATCTATTTCCTGCTGTGATAACAGCCCCCAATCATACTGATCCAGTAAATGTGCATACAAACTGGTCAACGTTAATATTTCACTATTCAAGTTTAAGTTATACAGGACCTGTTCAAAATTTTTATCACTTAATTTTTCATCATAATTTGTCCTGTAATCTTCCATAAGTCTGTTGCGGCTCATACCAAAACGTTCCATACGCCGTATAACATCATGCATCTTCTTGCCATCAAAACCATTTTGTTTATACAATGCTTCTTTTACAGCTGATTTGACGACTTGACCCAATAATTCACCGGGCTTAGTATGTTTACCGCAGTCGGTTATCATCAATTTGGCTTGCGGATCACTGATAGCTAAAATCTGATCTGTACCCGTACCTGTGGCCAATCCGCTTGAATAACGGCTGCCTAAAAGTAATTCCTGAAGTGCCGCTGTTTTAGCCTCAGTTGCTGTAACCAATGCTCTGACCAGCGTTCCAGGAAGCATATCGCAATTAAAATACAGCATGATATTTATCGTCCCCGGCCGCGGCATTTTCTCTTTAGCTATGGCATTATAAACGGCTTTGTCACCAACACGACCCGGATTGCCCTCCGCTCCCGCAGTAACGACTGCTGTAACTCTGATACCTTCGTATGCAGCTTGTTTGATTGCAACATTTTTCATAGGAACACCAGTTCCCATAGTGCTGACTTTCCCTGCATCATAACCTAATTTTTTACATAATCTGTTCATGTTTGCAAAATAACCTTCTACAGTCATTGTTTCCTGTTCTTTTGCAGGATGATGGTTGAGTACTGCCTGCAGGTCATTGCGCCAACCACCATTAAATAACGAACTACTGAGAACATCTCTTTTATCTAAAAAATCAATGACCACAGTATCTTCTATTCGGTAAATAACATCGCCGTTTTCAAATTTTAATAAAACTTCTTTTTCCATTGCCATTCCTTTATTTAAGGGGCAGAATAATACCAAAGTTATAATAAATAAAATATAAAAGTACTTCATAAGTATCAACCCAATCCAACAATTTCAAACTTCCTTGATAAAACTCTCTTACTTTGCTTATCAAAATCCACGAATAGTATTGCTTCTTCACCACTATAAGTGCAAATAATTTCTCCGTTTTGCGCAACAGCGCTCTCCGCTTTGCGGCAATCCATACCACTGTTTCCAGTTTGATTGGCAATCAAAATAGGTACCCCTCCGGCAGATTTAGAACAGCGCTTCCACGCCTCCTGCGGAGGGCCACCGTGATTACCGTCCGGCCAGGCAGCAATAGAGACTATAAGTTCGGCTCCTTGCTTGCCCAATAATTCTCCATGCTCCGCAAACCAGGTATCTGCGCATACCAACAAACCCGTTTGAACTCCATCAAAATGATGTACTCTAAAACCTTTGCCGGGCTCAGCCCAATTTTCTGTAATCCACTTAACCACCTTGACTTTATCATGTCTGGCAGTCAGCCGACCGTTTTGGTCAATAACTACGCAGCTATTATGAGGTGCTGCCCCCTTTTCCTGCTCTCCGCAGCCCAAAAATAAACGTACATCTAAATCTGCAGCAGCCTTCTTAAAAGGTTCATAGCTACCGTTAGTGCTAGACGCGAGTACATACTTTTCCTCGACTTTCACCATAAAATACCCTTGCAGTGCCATTTCAGGTGTCAAAATCCATTCTGCACCGTAAGCAGCAGCAATCTTCATGCCATGCAAGATTTTCTCTGTATTCGCGCTTTGCGGGCCGCCACAGAAATCAAAATGTAGAAATGCTATTTTCATAATTGACTCCAAATTAGTAAAATTGCGGCAACACAGGTAACCCCATGCCACCGCTAATGAAAGGAAGCTGTTTTATTAGAACGAATATTCTACGCCGACCCAAAAATTACGTCCTGGTTGTGAGTACCAACCAACTCCACCAGGCTGCCGCATATCGTAAGTCATATCAGTATACATTCTGTCGAAAATATTATTCGCTTTCAAGAAAATATTCATTCCTTTGATCGGCTTATAATTCAAAGCAGCATCCATTGTCCATATATTTTTAAAAGAATCGGCTACATCATTTTCGTAATTTTTATTACCCGGGCGATCTACTATACCTTTTACAGTCACAATTCCATTGAATTTACTTTTTTCATAATTAAATGATAAATCATATTGCCCTTTTGGAATGTAACCATTGCGGTTAGCATTAGAAGCAGAGCTTGTAGGTGCGATGTAAGTATGGGTATAAGCTGCCGTAACACTTAAGTTTTTGTCAAATACTTTTGTTAACTGAACGTCCCAACCTTTAATACTTTCGGCACCAGCATTGTAATATTTCCATGTATCACTATTAAATCCAATAAGATTGTCTGAATCCGTCTGATAATAATGAGCTGCAAAAGTAGTTTTATCGTCAATGCGCGTATTCAAGCCTATCTCTTTTGTATCTCCTTCTTCCGGATTTAACTTTCCACTACCATAAAACGGATTATATAATTCATATAGATACGGAGCACGGAAAAACTCTTTATATGATACATATATTGTCGTAATATCATTAAAATCATACGCAATAACGCCACTGGCAGTAGTTTTAGTCCCATATTCGGAATGTTTGGATAAACGCACGCCTGGTGTAACAGTAAAAGCACCGAACTTCATTTTATCCTCAATAAAAAAAGCCTTATTATCCACAGTACCAGTCATATTCGGAGTATATTGATCCTGGTACTTATTCATTGCATCTTTATAATAATCATATCCACCAACAATAGTATGGTTACCGTCTGCATAAGTTAACTGATCAGAAAAACCCCAGGTCTTTTCACGCATCAGCCACAATGTTGCCGGATGATTAGTATCATCATCTAAATCTGAAGTACGTGAAAAAAATGACAAATTATTATTTAATTTATCATTAAATTTATAATTAAATGACACTGTATATTTCGTATTATTTTTACTTCCATTAGTCATACCACCAGTGAAAATAGTCGATCCCATCATATCAGAAGAAGTTTCGGGACGCCCATAGTCTAATTTATATTTGGAATAGCTAAAATTAATATCTGCTTTATCACTGAATTTCTGACCAATTTTTACACCATAACTCTCGCTGTCAATCATATTGCGTGTATAGTTTCCATGTCCATCTTTGTAGTCTTTCATTTTGTCCTTTTGTGCATTAACAGTCCAATATAATCCAGCTTTAGTCATACCTTGATTATAAAAATTATAAGTCCTTTTTCCATAACTGCCCGCAACTGCGGAAATTTTACTACTGCTTGATGCAGCATTCGGTTTACGAGTAATAATATTGATAACACCACCAACTGCATCTGAACCATAAAGAGTAGAAGCAGATCCTTTTAAAACTTCAATTCTCTCAACGTTATCCATATTACTTATTTCTGAAGGCTGAAATACGCTAAAAGTCGATCCATTAGTGTTTGCACGCATACCATCAACTAAAACCAGCACATGACTAGTACCATTTATATACAAATAATCTGCTGAATAATTAGCACCAGTTGCGCTATAATTCTGAATACTCACACCAGGAACGCTGCGCAGTGCATCACTAACCGTTTGATAATGCTTATCCTCTATTTCCTTACGTGAAACAACATTAACGTTAGCATTAGAGTCAAAATTCGACTGCTCAATTCTTCCTGCAGTTACTACAATCTGATCCAAGTTAAACTCACTTATTTTGCCTTCTTCTGCATGTACTACTGTGCCCCCCCAGATGACATTACCACTTACCAATAAACCCAATAGAACTTTGTTGACCAAGCTTTTCTTCACAATTCATCAATCCCTTTCCTAAATAACGCCTATTTTTATTTGATCAAAATTGCCTTGCCCTTTCTTTAAAGGTCGCAAAACATTTTGCCAAAACAAAATAAAAACCTTCTGCGACTGCGGCAAAGGTTCAAGGAAACAGGAAAAGAAACTGACAAGCAAACCTGTACTTTTCCTATATTTCCACCCATCGCTCGCAGGGAAATATCAATTATTTTAACAGGCAGTTCTTCTGACTCTGGTTCATTACTTGCCTTGCCTTCCCAAGGTTTATTCCTCAGTGGCATATTAAGGCTTGCTCCCCATTACAGCGGCGGGACCGTACCGGTTTTTCACCGGTTTCTCTATTAACTCTTGACAAGAGACCTGTTAAAGTATTTAATTGTATATAGAACTATAAATTTAAAAATAACTTATTACTAACTGTAATTAAGGCTAAACTATATACCTATAGTAGAGTCAATAAAAAATTTAAGGAGATTAAAGTAATGACAGAAAAAATATCAGAAAACTATTTTTCAATCGGTGAATTCGCCAGTCTTTTTGGTGTGTCAAAACAGACATTATTTTATTACGAACGTAATAAAATTCTTATGCCTGCTTTAATAGAAGAAAATGGTTACCGTTACTATGCTTTAGAACAATATTTTATTTTTGATATTATCATTAATTTACGTAAACTTGGTGTTCCATTAAAAAAAATAACGAGTTATATACAAAATCGTAATATTGATGATCTGCAAAATCTTTTTTCCGGTAAACAAAATGAATATAAATTGCAAATAGATATTATGAGTCGTAATATACTTAATTTACAAACAAAAATAAATCGTCTTGAAAAAGTAAAAAAAATAAAAACTGACAGAATAACTTTAGAAGAACATGAAAAAGAATATATAGTTGTCAGCAAATTTACTGACCTTAATTCTTCGATGAAAGAAAAAATAAAGCTTGTAGCCAAACATAATTATCCGTTTGCCGTCAGTGAAATTTTAAATGAATATTTAATGGGTTATATCCTTCCTTATGAGAAATTAAAAGCTGGTTTATTATCAGATATAACCTCAATTTTTACTAAGGTTTCTTATCCAGATGAATATAATAACGTAAAAATAAAACCAGAAGGTCTTTATGCTTCTATTTTTACCCCTAAGGGTTATCATGTAAATTACAAAAATACAATAAAAAAACTTTTTAACTTTATTGACTTGAATTCTTTAGAAATAGTTGGCGATTTATATATAGAACAATTACGTAATTATTGGTCTACAGAGTCATCTCGACAATATGTAACTAAAATAATGATCCCCGTAGATTATAAATAAAAATACAGCTCAGACTTTTCTAGCCTGAGCTGTATTTTTTATTTCATTTTGGCAGCATCCAATACCTGTTGAAAAATTTTATGTGCTTCTTCTGAAGAGCGGCCTTCTGCAAGTGCAGATTTTGCGTGCTCTACAGCCATCTTATAGGTCTTATGGGCAGCGTCATCAGGTAAATTATCAATATCGTAATTCATTATCTGATTGAACATAGCATGAATCTCTTCTGCGGATTTTCCTGCCGCTTTCGCCGCTTCTACATGTTTCATTGCCATTTTATAACGATATTCTGCATGAGGTGTTTTCGGCAATTCATATTTGGGGTGTGTCATAGTATCTCTCTCCTTTTGAATATGATTTTAGGTTTCCCTGTATTTATCATATGTCATATACCTATAGTAGAGTAAATACTTTGATAGAATTATTTTTTTATTTGTGTAATCGAGACTCTTTTTAATGCACATTCACTTGGATATGCTTCTTTAACTCCACTGCCATACCAGCGGGCAAAACATCCGCCGCCACACAATTTAAAATCTTCACACTGCTTACAAAAAAACATTGAAGTTCTGATTTGTTCCTGAACTTTCTTTACCAATATAGTGTCCAGTCCATCTTTTACATTCCCTATATAAAAATCTTTATTCCCGACAAGGGAGGAACATGCATAAATATCGCCTTTGGCATCAATAAAAGCGGCTTCTCCATTCATCGCATAACAGTGGCCAAATTCATGGGAAGAATCAGCACAAAGTATTTTAACTCGTTCCTGTTGGGCAAAATGAATTTTATAGCCTGTTAAATATGCTAGCTGACGTGCTTTTTCGTAAACCTGTTCCATTGCCTTACGCATATCTGTTTCGGAAGGCGGTTTGAGAACAGCTCCTCTTCCCTGTCCTCTCAACAAATCAAAGCCTATCCTGCGTATATTCCCTATAAAATAAGCAAATTCGACTATGCCGGCTAATTCGCTGACATTTTCGTCTGTAACTACGCAGGTAATACCAACTGCTATATTATTACGCTTTAAAACTTCTAAGCCATATAAAATTGAACTTGTTGCTCCATCTCCGGCTTTAGTCAGGCGCAGCCTGTCATTTATATTCGGCCTGCCGTCTAAACTGACACCAATTGCGACTTTATTTTTGAATAAATATCGTGCTATTTCATCCGTCATCAACGACCCATTTGTTTGTATCTGTAAAACAGCAGGCAGGTTATTATCCTGAACATATTTAACAACAGCTTTCAAACATTCAAAGTTCAGAAGCGGCTCACCACCGCTGAACTGAATAACAAATTTTTCTCCGCTGACTGCTGCTAAATCCACAGCTTTAATGGCGTCATCAACTTTAAGCATACTGCCGTCATGTTCTGCTGCATAACAGTACTTGCAGGCAAAATTACACTGACCGGTCAAGCTGAGAACAAGCATCTTTATTTTAGGAGTGTTCATCACTGCGTTCCTCTAATTCACCTTCTACTGATAAATAGATCTTTTGTAATTCTGCTTTGGTTTCAGGTTTTGCCTGCCACAGACCACGCTGATCCGCTTCCAGTAAAATCTCTGCCATACGCTGCAAAGCCCATGGATTAACATCACGCAGCCATTCCTGTACCTTGGGGTCGAATGTATATTTTTCGGCATATTTTTCATACATCCAATCTTCCATCACAGCACTTGTAGCATCCCACTGGAAACTGTGTGCAATATAGTTAGCCATATCGGAAGCACCTTTATATCCATGCTTCATCATACCCTCGATAAATTTAGGATTAATAGCTTCACTGCGGAAAATGCGTTTAGCCTCTTCCTGTACACTGTGCATGACGACCTTACTTTTATCAGTGCTGTCGCCGCAGTACGAACGCGGGGCAGAACCTTTGATACTGCGTACTGCAGCGATCATACCACCATGATATGCGTTATAATCATCCGAACTGAGCATATTAGTTTCATGATTATCCTCGTTTTTAATTGTTATGTCCAGACTTCCCATTCTTTTACGGAACTGCTGCGGTAAAAATTTACCCTTGACCTTGCCGCCATAAGCATGCGCGCCCCAACGAACATACACTTCGGCAATATCATCAATGCTTTCCCAATTTTTTGCCTCTAAAAGCGCTGCTACGCCGGCGCCATAAACACCCTGCTCATCTCCAAAAATACGAAAAGCAGCCTGCCGCCAGGCATCTTCTTTTGTTAAACCTTCCGCTTCTAGTTCCAGACTATCGGCAAGCAAATGCTTACGCACGTAATTTTGCTCTTCATCTTCTTCAAGTTCCCCTACCAGTAAAACAGCTTTGTCCAGCAAATTCATTACACTGGGCATGGTATCTCTAAACAAGCCACTGATCCTGGCAGTGACGTCAATACGTGGGCGTTTCAATTCCATCAGCGGTATGACTTCAAGACCGATTACTCTTTGACTGCCATGCTGCCATTGCGGCCGTACGCCCAAAAGATACAAAAATTCTGCTACGCACTGACCGTGGCTGCGCATATTGGCACCTGACCATAAAACTATACCAACACTTTCAGGATATCGTCCTTCTTCGCTGATATACCTTTCGATTACCTGATCACCCAAAGTTTTGCCTATTTCCCATGCAGCAGGAGTTGGCAGATTTCTCGGGTCAATACCATAAAAATTTCGTCCGGTAGGTAAAAGATCAGCACCACCGCTGCTTGGAGCTCCTGACGGCCCCGGTTCGATATATTGTCCTTCCAATCCTC
>ERZ791868.106-NODE-106-length-96290-cov-3.044838_pt1 | contig 96290 bp, 86 predicted proteins | sample MGYA00510281_ERZ791868 | MGnify/ENA primary metagenome ERZ791868 (study PRJEB30046, sample SAMN00792046) | human gut metagenome | study: EMG produced TPA metagenomics assembly of the A metagenome-wide association study of gut microbiota in type 2... | reverse complement strand
CTGACGCCTCAAAAAGAGCAAAGGCGAGCACTTGTTACCGTCTCGCCTCAAGTGGATGGACTTGAAGTTCCGGTATCGGTTCCGTTAGCTCGACGCAAAGCCTGTGTGCAATGGCGTCAGGCTTTGGAATTGGATATAGAAAATCCATGGTCTCCCCAGTTTGAAGGGGCTTTGCCCGCGGGGTGTGATGAAAAAATCCTGGCTTATCTCGTACCGGATGCCAATTCGTATTGGCAGGTTTATATGAAGACCATCTCTCGTCAAGTCGGATTAGCTTGGGATGGAAAGGTTATTGAAGGGGGTGTTCCTGAAGCGGCGCAGCTCTTATTTGATGCCTGGTCGGACGATTTAGGAACGCTTGTAAAACTTACCAATAAATTCAGCAATAACGTTTTTGCTAAACATCTTTTGCTGACAATGGCGGCTAAGGACAGTCCGCAAGTGCCGGCGAGCTATTCTCATGCACGAAAAATCGTTGAGCAGTGGTTAACTTTGGCCGTTAAAACGACGCCAGGTGAAATCACTTTGGATAATGGATCGGGACTATCTCGCAAAAGTCGGGTAACGGCGCATGCGATGACTAAACTGATTGCCTATGGTTGGAGGAGCGCCAGAATGCCGGAGTGGATTTCATCATTTCCCATATCGGCAACGGATGGCACGATGTCTAAGCGTCAGGTGGCTCCTGGCCATGCCTACATCAAAACGGGGTTACTTAATAATGTGAAATCCGCCGGTGGCATGGTGCAGGCAAGAAGCGGTAAGCGATACGCGCTTTACGCCGTTGTCCAGGGGAAAAATGCCACCAAGACGGATGCTCCCATTGATCGCTTGATCGAATGGATTTATTTCAACGGTTAAAAAGACCAACCAATTTAGTCAAACAAGTGCTTCAAGCAGGGTTCAACCTGAACGCCTTCCCGATAGTCGCTGCCGGACTTGTAGGTGTAGTCAATTGCAAGACTCACAAACTTCATGGCGAGTAACACGGCTTCGTTTAAGGATTTCCCTTGAAGCATGGCCCCGGTTAAAACACTTGTGAATAAATCACCTGTTCCGCAGGTTGCAAAAGGAATGCGCGGCGTACTGAAGTCGTGATAAGCACCAGTCTCTGCGTCGTAGCACGCCACCTTAATTTGTCCTTCTTCAGCCGGGACACTGGTGATGACAACTTTTTGCTTTTGATGGCCACTGGCAAGCGTGCGACAAATGTTTTGCAAGGTGTCATGGTCGGGAGCCATCGAATTGTAAGGCTGATCAAGCAATAAACAGGCTTCCGTGTAATTGGGGGTGATGACATCGGCTTCTTTTGTCAAAGCGCGCATGTGCGTGACAAATTCAGAATTTAATGTTGGGTAAAGAGCACCATCATCGCCCATTGCGGGATCCACAACGACGAGAACGTCTTTTGAATTTAAACGGGCGAAGCGGGCGATTGCTTCTTTGACGATTTCAATTTGACCAACATCGGCTAAAAAACCGCTGTAAATACAGTCATAGGTAAGGCCGAGTTTTTGCCACTTGTCCATAAAAGTGCTCATTTTTGAGCTGAAATCGGAGAAGGTGAAGTCGCCATAAGTAAAGTTATTGCTGAAAATGGCAGTGGGAAACGGACAAACTTGAGCGCCCATTGCAGAAATCACCGGGATGGCCGCTGTCAGTGAGCAGCGACCGAATGAACAAAGATCATGAATTGCCAAAACTCTTTTTGTAGCCATGGAAAAACTCCTTGACATTGAGGGATGCTATTTATTTGTAGTAATGAACAGTAGAGTCTAATCGGATTCCTTTGACTGTGCATAGTTCGTTTGACCTAGGTTCCTTTTTTCAGAAAAACAGAAACTTTGAGCTAACTCAAAGAAAAAATTAGTCGACAAAAATAAAGCAAAAAAATGTAGGTGATAAAAAATTGAAATTTAACTAACTATCTGATATTTAAAGGATATTTAAGCTATACAAGGTTCTTTTAAAGAAAATATCCGATAATTTTTTAAGGAAAATTAAGTAATTGGAAGCGATAACTCTCAAAAACGGGAAACAAGTTTCTTTAGCGATATCCTTGCTCTTGAATCGCAATTGAAAATGAATGCTGATTTTTTCAAGGTATTGCCGAAGAATGTTGTTTTAATCATGTTTATTGTCGGCTTTTTGTTGAGTGTTTTCGACTATTGATAAAAGGCAGAATTAATTGAAGGGGTTTGTTTAAATAGATTGAATCAATAAACTGTCTCCTCACAACTTGAGCGGTGGCTCTTTTTGTACCGAATAAACGGACTGGCGGTGACGGCGCGCGACAAAAACGGTAAGACCGAATCACCGGTAAATGCTCATAGGAGATAGAAAATGACCTTTAAAGCAAAAATGACTGCGATGGCGGCTATTTTGGCTGCTGCCGGTGTGATGGCTCAGGCACAGGCTGCCGAAGTTTACAACGTGGGCTCAAACATGGCTTTTGCTCCGTTTGAATACGTGGACGAAAACAATCAGCCGGCCGGCTTTGAAATGGAATTGATTGTGGCGATTGCCAAAGCTCAGGGCGCAGAGGTGAAATTACACAACGTTCCCTTTGATGGTCTTATTCCCTCTCTTCAAACAGGAGCCATTGATATCGCCATGTCCGGCATCACCATTACCGATCAACGTAAGCGTCGTGTTCTTTTCTCAACGCCCTATTATCAATCGGGTTTGGCGGTGATGGTTCGTGAAGCCGATAAAGGTAAGTACACCACGATTGATAGTGTTAAGGGCAAGACCCTGTGTGCTCAAATCGGTACAACCGGTGCAATCACTGCTCGCAAATTCTCCGGCAAGAATGTGAAGGAATTCAACAACGCTCCGGAAACTTTCATGGAATTGCAATCGGGCGGATGTGATGCCGTTGTGCATGACAAGCCTGTTATGGATTACTATATGGCTCGTCGCGGCACTAAAGGTGTGTACCGTTTGCCTGAAACCTTGTCGGCTGAAGATTATGGTATCGCAGTGGCAAAGAACAACCAGAAGCTTGCCGATTGGTTAAACGCCGGTCTTGAAAAGATCAAGGCCAGTGGCGAGTACGATAAGATCTATACCAAGTGGTTTGGCGCCCAAAAATAAAGATGGGTGAGAGCCTGCCGGATGGTAGAAAGGATTAGAAAATGATGAAGAAATTTTTACTCTCGTTGGCTGTCGGAGCTGCTTTAGCTACAAGCGCTCAAGCGGCAACAATCAGTGTTGGAACTGAAGCAACGTTTGCACCGTTTGAATTCATGGATGAACAAACAAAGCAATTGACTGGTTTTGACATGGAAATTATTGAAGCGGTTGCCAAGGAAATGGGCGATGAAGTGCGTGTGCACAACATGGGTTTCGATGCCTTGATTCCGTCGCTTCAAACCGGAATCATCGATGTGACGGTTGCCGCCATGACGATTACGCCGGAGCGCCAAAAGAGGGTGGATTTCACCGATCCCTACTATCAGTCCGGCCTTGTGATCATGGTGCGCAAGGAAGATGCCAAAAAGTACATAAATTTTGAAAGCCTTGAAGGCCAACGTTTGTGTGCACAGATCGGTACGACAGGAGCCATGATGGCCAAGCGCGTGAAAAACGCCAAGGTGACCGAATTTAACAGCATCACGGAAGCCTTTATGGAATTAAAGACAAAGGGCTGTACGGCTGTGATTAACGATAAGCCGGTGGTGGACTATTACTTGGTCCGCCGCGGTGATGAGACAGTCACGACTGTGCCTCAGGTCTTCGATGCAGAGCATTACGGCATGGCTGTTAAAAAAGGCAACAAGGCCCTCATTGAAAAACTCAACGAAGGTCTTAAGCGCATTCGCGCCAACGGTGTCTATGACAAGATCTACACCAAGTGGTTTGGCGCTCATTAATTCATAGAGAATACACAATAAAAAATGTTTGACTTTCAACTTATCATTGACTCGCTTCCCTTGCTATTCCAAGGGGCGTGCGTCACGGTTCAGATTACGGCGATCAGCGTGGGCCTGGGGTTATTCTTCGGTCTTTTTATCGGTATCGCCCAGATTTCCCGTGTAGCCTTTTTCAGAGTTCCTGCAAAAGTCTATGTGGACTTTTTGCGCGGCACGCCACTCTTGGTTCAGATCTTTATGATCTACTTTGCATTGCCGCTTTTGATCGGGACGCGTATTGATCCCTTCATTGCGGCCATTGTGGCTTGCAGTATCAACAGCAGCGCTTACATTGCCGAAATCTTCCGTGCCGGTATTCAGTCGATTGATAAGGGTCAGATGGAAGCCGGTCGTTCTTTGGGCTTGAATTGGTCTCAGACGATGCGCTTTATCATCATTCCCCAAGCGTTTAAGCGAATCATCCCGCCGCTTGGCAATGAATTTATCGCCATGTTGAAGGACTCTTCTTTGGTGTCCGTGATTGGTTTCGAAGAATTGACTCGTCAAGGTCAGTTGGTGATTGCCAGCACGTACGGTGCCATGGAAATTTGGACTGCCGTTGCATTGATTTACTTACTGATGACCATGCCGATTACCCGTTTGGTCGCTTATTTGGAAAAGAGGTTTAAGTCAAATGATCGTAATTAAAGACTTAAAAAAGGCCTTCGGCGATCATGTCGTTCTGCCTTGTGTGAACATGGAGATCAAAGAGCGCGAAGTGGTGGTGATCATCGGTCCGTCGGGTTCTGGTAAGAGTACGCTTTTGCGTAGCATCACGCATTTGGAGCAGCCGACTGCAGGCAAGATTTTTATCGCCGGTGAAGAAGTCGATGATAAAACCAATATTGACCACATCCGCGCGGAAGTCGGAATGGTGTTCCAGCACTTCAATTTGTTTGAAAATATGACGGTGCTGCAAAATCTGACACTCGCTCCGATTCAGGTTCGTAAGATGAGTAAAGAGAAAGCCGAAGAAATCGCGTTCCGCCTTTTGGATAAGGTGGGCTTGCGCAATAAGGCTGATCAATACCCCTCTCAGCTCTCCGGCGGTCAGAAACAACGTGTGGCTATTGCCCGCGCATTGGCGATGCGTCCGAAGGCTTTACTGTTCGATGAACCGACCTCTGCTTTGGACCCGGAAATGGTCAAAGAAGTGCTTGATGTGATGAAGCAGTTGGCCAAAGAAGGTATGACCATGGTGGTCGTTACGCACGAAATGGGTTTTGCCCGTGAAGTGGGTGACCGTGTGATCTTCATGGATGGCGGCAGCGTTGTGGAAGAAGGAACGCCAGAGCAGATCTTCAGTAATCCACAGCACAATCGTACGAAAGCATTCTTGTCGAAAGTGCTCTAAAGAAAACGTCGCTTAATGAAAGAGGCCGAGAGGGGAGATTCCTTTCTCGGCCTTTTACCTTTTGAGTTAATGTTCTACGAGTTCAATAGCCTCTTTGCCGGTTATGTGTTCGATGGCAATATCAATGATGGCAACGTAGGCAAGTTTTTGATGGGCTTCGGCTTCTCCCTCTTTTCGATAATCCGGAGCAAACTTATCGACGAGTTTTTCTAAAACGGCGAGTTTTTCCTTAGGATCGGTAACGAATCGTGCAGTGCCGAAAACAATAACGCTTCGAAAGTAACTTGTGAGCGTTTCAGGATGAATTTCGTCTTTTTCAATGACGCATAACGATACTTTGGGATTGGCTTTAAGAGCCGCAATTTTATGGCCCATAGGAGCACTGTGGATGTAGAGGTGCCCTTCATCGTAGACCGGACTGACGGGTACCGCGTACGTATAGCCCGTGATGTTGTCACGAATAGCCAACACTGCATTGGTGGTTTTTCTCAAAATATCAATTGATCGTTCCTGAGAGATTTGCTGCAAGTGGCGACGCATGTTGGGAAACATGGATATGCTCCTTATTGAGTGACTTTAAGACCGACAATGCCGATCAAAATCATGGATAAGAACAGAATCCGGCAAAAACTCACCGGTTCGTTAAATAAAAGAATTCCCAAAATGACAGTACCCATGATGCCGATACCGGTCCAAACTGCATAGGCCGTACCAATGGGGATCGTTTTGAGGGAATGGGCAAGAAGGAAAAAACTCAAAATCATCACGCCAATCGCAAGGATTGAAGGGATGAGACGTGTGAAACCGTGGGAGTATTTCAGGGCGATTGCCCAGCCGATTTCAGTTAAACCGGCGAAAAATAAAGACAGCCAGGCCATAAGTCATTCCTTTAGCCGGGGCCGTCCCCAATGGTGCAAAGAGCGGTCGTCCGCTGCCTGGCAGTATAACAAAGTTAGCGACTAGGAAGGCTTGCCATTTTGACCGTATTGCAGATATCCAACGCTCGCATGGCGTTGTAGGAACTCATCAAGTATTGGCGGTAGGCCAAACCGCAACCAACAGTGCCATTGTGAATACCAGCCATCGCAACGCTCTTGAGATAACGGACAAGGTCTCGGAATTCTTTCGCCGAAAGAGTCAACCGTTGAGTTAAGTTTGCTAAACAAGCAGGCTTCGGACCGCTAAAAGTGTGGTTCTCGCACGCTTTCATAATGTAATGGACTTCTTCTCTTTTGAACTGAAATGGCATGATTCATTTTCCTCATTTCTTCTGCTTTTCAGTATCTCAAGTTACTAGGAAATACTTCTCTCAACTTGTTAAAAAATTTTTAAGGAATACCTGGTTAACTGAAATTTATTCAATGGAATCAAATGGATAAGCCATTTCAATTGAGATGAAATTTTCAAATATTTGAGAAATGACACAAAGATTTGCATAAGCGCCGGCACAGAGTACCGGCGCTAGCGCGAAAAGAAAACTATTTGGCGATTTCGTTAACAACAGCCAATGCGTTTAGCGTTCTTGGAAAACCGATATACGGCATGGCGACCATAATGGTATCAATCAGATCCTGTTTGGAGTTGCCGACAGAAAGGTTGGCGGCCGTGTGTGCTTTTAACTGTGGCTCACAACCGCCCAAACACATAATGGCGGTGAAAGTGATCAGTTCGCGGGCTTTCAAGTCAAGACCTGTGCGTGTGTAGAAATCACCGAAGCAGTAGGCGGTCAATGCCTGTTTGCTGATATAGGCTTGATTTTCGGGTGTTGACGCATGCATTTTGTCAATGGCGTTACCAAAAATGCCCTTTTGCACTGCGAGTCCCTTTTCAAAGCGCGTAGTTTCATTGACCGTGCTTTGCGAAGTTGGGATTGGATTTTGTCCCAGCTTTTGCAATGCGTCATTGACTTCCACGAGAGCACTTTCAACCCGAGTAATACCGATGTAGGGGGCGCACTGATAAAGCGTTTCTTTGATTTCTACCACAGACATACCGGCTTTGAGCGCATCCGCCGTAGCCTGATGAAGACGGGTTACGCCGCTGATGGTTGTCAGCGCAGCCAAAGTGATCATGGTGCGATTTTTAACCGACATTTCGCCGGCTTTCGGCATTTCTTTTTTAAGAAAGTAGTCTTCAATCGCTGAGAAATCTGGATCCATCTTAGACAATTGACTATCTTGTGCACTCGGTGTTGCGAGGGCGTCGGCGGCAAAAGCCGCGGGAATAATGGAACTGCTCATCAATAAAGTCCTTCTTTTCATTCGCATTCTCCCAATTTGGAGGTTATGCGTTAAGTCTAAAAATTAGGACTTGACTGAACCTCTACAAAAAGGGCGAATTTTTGCCTAAAACTGAAAAAGAGCTTTTTTAGAAATGAATTGGTCAATGAGGGTTTTGATCAATAATTCATTGTGAAATAAAGTAAAAATATGTAATTTGAGAGGATTAGGCAAAAACGTGATCAATTTTGTCTTGTTTGAGAAAACGATTTTTGCCAATAATAGACACTAGTGAGGTGTCATTATGCAAAGTGAAAGATTAGAGAAAATGAACGAAGAGCTCAGAGCCATCACGCTTGAGCATACGCCGGAACTGGGAACCTTTCCCACGATTATTCCTGGCTTAAGTTTGTCCAGACGTGAGCAGGGTAACTGTGAAGGGGCCAGTATTTATTCAACGAGTTTGGCCTTTATCATTGATGGACAAAAGCGTTCCGTTATTGGTGATAAAGAATACGTTTATGGAAAAAATCACTGCTTAGTGGTAGGGGTTGATGTCCCGGCAACGTTTTGCACAATTGGTGCCACTCACGAACATCCGTTTTTGTCTCTTGCAGTGGAGATTGATCGTTCGGTGTTGTCAGATCTTATTATGCAATTGGAAGAAATTCACGGTTTACCAGAAAAGCCGGTCAATGAAGCGCTTTGCGTGGGGCAGGTGGACGATGATGTGTGGGAAGCTGTGCTGCGCCTGATGCGGCTATTGGATAAACCGGTTGAAGCCAAGGTGTTGGCTCCAATGATTATTCGGGAAATTTATTTCCGCGTTCTGCAAAGTCCGCTGGGTACGAGTCTTCGAGAATTTAATGCAAAGCAGGGAGCCAGCGCGCAGATTGCTAAGGCCATCGCTTGGTTGCGTGAAAATTACGCCTCTCCTTTGAGTGTGTCGGAATTGGCCGATAACGTGCATATGGGAGTTTCAACTTTTCACCGTCATTTCAAAGAAGTCACTTGCATGACACCGCTTCAATTTCATAAGAGTCTGCGTTTGCATGAAGCCAAGCGGCTGATGTTGACTCAGAAAATGGATGCCACCACGGCTTGCTACGCAGTGGGATACGAAAGCCCAAGCCAATTTAATCGGGAATACAAACGACAGTTTGGTCTGCCGCCCTATCGAGACATTAAACAGCAACGGGGGTTGGGAAGAGAGTCGTTCATGTCTATGCAATAGTTCGGTACTTTTGACTTCAGGCGGCTAAAATACGCCGTCTGAAGTCGATGATACGGAAGGATTTTTCGTGATTAATGTTTTAATGATTATTTCACTTGTTTTGGTGGCCTATGTTTTTCTAAGTTATGTGCTGCCATTTAAGGCTTCTTGGAAGGTCAAGCTGGGCTTGACGTTTTTTTTCCTCGCCATCAGTCAGAAATTTTCTTATTACTACTATTTCGGCGGGCACATGTTTAATCCCCAACTTTCAGAGACAACGCTGATTGTTTGGGAGTCGCTTTTTAACATTTTGCTGGTCTTGGTACCTTTGTTAGTGGTCAAAGACCTTCTTTTTGTATTGGTGACCGTTGTCAATAAGGCAACCGGTTCTCATGTGCCTTGGCCATTAAAAGAAGCAAAAAATCGTTGGCTTCTTTTAATTTTTTCAGTAGCAGCTGCCATATCTGGTACTCACTATGCTCTGACAGTGCCGACGGTGCATCGTGTGGAAATTACACTGGATCGCCTCGCTCCTGAATTTGATGGTTATCGAATTGTGCAGATGGCCGACTTACATGTCGGACAACTCTTAAAACGTCCGTGGCTAGAGGCTGTCATTGATACTGCCAACGAATTGGATGCCGACGCAGTGGTTCTGGTTGGCGACATGATTGAGGGAACTGAAGCTTCTTTGGCACAAGAGGTACAGGCCTACGGCAGGATTAAATCCAAAGATGGCGTCTATGGTGTAACGGGAAATCATGAGTGGCATCATGGTGCGGCTGCATGGGTGAGATTTTTCGAGGACAGCGGTGTGACGATGCTTGAAAATCGCCACCACGTTATTACCCGTGGAAGCGCTCAATTGGTTTTGGCTGGAACCACTGACCGCTCGGCGGTGCGTTACGGAGCTACGGGCCCCGATTTGAAGAAAGCCCTGCAGGGAGCTCCGGATGCGGCGACCATTTTGCTTGCTCACCAACCTAAGGGTGCCAAGACTTTGGAAGGCGTGGATTTACAGCTTTCCGGGCATACGCATGGCGGTCTTTATGCCCTGATGCAGCCGGTTGTTGCTTTCTTTAACGACGGTTTTGTCTCTGGTCTCTATCAAGCCAATAAAACAACGCAACTTTATGTTTCTCCAGGAACCGGTCTTTGGACCGGAATGGCGCTTCGCGTCATGGATCCCTCGGAGATCACAGAAATTGTTTTAAGGTCAAAACCAGAACCTAGAAAATAGATGCGACTACGGTGGGGCGGTTCAATGGCGAACCGCCTTTTTCATTGGAAATGCTTTAGCGGCACTTTGAATTGAATATTGCGTTCCGTTTTTAACTGATCAAATTGAATTTTGTAGGACTGCGTTTGGGTATCCACATCTATAATGGTTCCACAACCGAATACCGGGTGCACAACACGGTCTCCATTTTGAAACCGTTGAATCATGTTGGGGCTGGCTATTCGATTGACCCGTCCCTCAAAGCTCGCCGGCAATTCACGGACATAAGTTAAATTTTCACGCCCGGCATCAAAAATGAATCGAGAAGGAAGTTTGAAAACGTTGTCATTAGAAAACCCTTCACTGTCGCTTAAATATAGGGCTTTGATAGCACGGGTCATGGCAACATAGGCAATTCGTCTTTCTTCATCCATTTCTTCAGGCGTGGAAATTTTTCTAGAAGGAAAAACACCTTCATTGAGTCCGCAAATAAAGACGTAAGGGAACTCCATGCCTTTTGCGGAGTGGATCGTCATCACCTTAACGGCTTCATGCTTTTCTTTTCGATCTAAATTACTAAGTAGAGCGGCCTTATTTAAAAACTCCTGAAGTGTTGCGTCGGGATCCTGTCCTTCTTCTTCAATGGCTCGTTTAAGTTCTGCTACGTTATCCAAACGTTCTTGATCAGACTGAAGCCTCAAATAGTTTTCATAGCCACTCATATCAAGAATTCGTTGTAAAACAGAACCTAGCGATAAGGTGTGCCCGTCTTTTTTCACCGTTTCAATGGCGTAGACGTACTGCTTAGCTCCGGTTGATCGGAATAAATCCTGCTCTAAAGTCTTCCTTAGAGCTTCGTAGAGAGAGCAATGTTCTGTCTCTGCCACAGTCTTTAGAAATTCCAGTTTTTTCTTGCCGATTTTTCTAGCCGGAGTGTTGATCGTTCGCAGAAAGGCAATATCATCGGCTGTCGTTAGCATACGCAAGTAAGAGAGACAGTCTTTAATTTCTGCCCGTGCATAGAATTCAATTCCGCTATAAATCTTGTAAGGAACGCCATTTTTGACAAAACTTTCTTCAATTGAGCGACTCAAAAAGTGAGAACGATATAAAACTGCAATCTGATCATATCGGTTGCCGGCATTGATTAATTTTTTTATTTCTTGGCAAATCCAATCGGCTTCTTCTTTTTCACTTTGTGCGTGGAAAAAGAGGGGCTTGGGACCATTCGGGTTGGTGGCCTTCAATACCTTTGGATAACGAAGAACATTTTTCTGAATGAGCGTGTCGGCAGCTTTTAAAATTTCTGGGCTTGAGCGGTAATTTGTTTGCAGAACGATGGTTTGGGCATCCGGATATTGTTTATCGAAATCCAAGAAGAGTTTAACGTGAGCGTTTCTCCAAGTGTAAATCGTTTGGTCAGGATCGCCGACAATGAAAAGATTATGGTGCTTGCCTGAAAGCATTTGAGCGATGGAATATTGTTTGGCGCTGACATCTTGGAATTCATCAACCATCACGTACTGCATGCGGTCCTGCCATTTTTGGAGAATGTCGGGATAGTGTTTAAGAATGTAGGCGGTGAAGTTGATTAAATCGTTAAAGTCACAGGCATAGTTTTTCTTTTGCTCATAGAGATAGCGCAAAAATATGCCGTCATTAACGTCAGTTGCCAATTGAATTCGTTTTTCAAGTTCGGAGTTACTCAACGTAAAGATTTCATCGATGTAGCTACCGGCCGTGAGTTTTCTGGCTTCCAGTACTTCGTCAATTTTCTGTTTAATCGTGGCCTCTTTGAGCGTTAGGCCCATTTCTTCAAAAATTTTTAATAGTAATACTCGCTGATCTTCTACATCCAAAATGATGAAATTCTTCGGATAATGCAGAACGTGAATTTCTTCTTTTAAAAATTGAACACAGAAAGCATGCAACGTACAGATATAGCCCAAATCCAAGTCGCCTAGCCATTGACGAATGCGTTGCTTCATTTCGTTGGCGGCCTTGTTGGTAAAAGTGACGCACAAAATATTTTTAGCGGACACGCCTAATGTTTCTGTGAGGTAGCAGTAGCGAGCGGTCAGAGCTCGTGTTTTACCGGTGCCGGGGCCTGCTAACACACGAACATAACCTTCAGTGGACATAACCGCTTTCTGTTGCTCAGGATTTAATCCACTCAACCATGCCTGCATTTTTGTGTCCGAAAAAATTAAGCCTCAACAGAAAAAGTATAAAACACGATTCCTCCAACTTTTAGTTTTGAAAGTTGAAGGAATCTGTGGGGGAAATGGATATTGTGAAAACCTAGTGTTGATCAATTACGTCAATGAAGCCGCCACCAAGACAAACCTCTCCGTCATAAATGACCGCGCTTTGTCCAGGGGTGACGGCCCATTGGGGTTCGTCAAAGTTCAGGGTAAACGCATTTTCTGAGATTTGGCTGACAGTGCAATTCCCATCTTTTTGCCGATAACGGGTTTTCACGGTGAGCTGACTGCCTTCAAGCGGGGCATTTCCGCTAACCCAACTGGGCATGACAGCGGTTAAGCGATGGCTCAAAAGCCAAGGATGATCATGTCCCTGGGCAATCCAAAGCGTATTGGTTGCCATGTCTTTTTTTGCGACAAACCAAGGCTCACCGTTGCCCTCGCGACTGCCGCCAACGCCAATTCCTTTGCGCTGTCCCAAAGTGTAGAAAGCCAGGCCCATGTGTTCACCGACCACGCGGCCATCCGTTGTTTTCATGGGACCGGGGTGTGTCGGCAAGTAACGATTTAGAAATTCCCGGAACGGCCGCTCACCGATAAAACAAATGCCGGTGGAGTCTTTCTTTTTGGCATTAGGCAGTCCGATTTCTTCTGCGATACGGCGAACTTCCGTTTTGCGCAATTCACCCACAGGGAAAATCACTTTGGAAATTTGTTCTTGGGTGAGTCGATGCAAAAAATAACTTTGATCTTTGGTTTCGTCTAAACCACGAAGAAGCTGTGTTTTTCCATCAGCGGTCAGGCGAGTTCTGGCATAGTGACCGGTGGCAATGCACTCGGCCCCCATATCCATTGCATAATCAAGGAAAGCTTTGAATTTAATTTCAGCATTGCAAAGCACATCTGGATTCGGTGTACGGCCTGCTGAATATTCGCGCAGGAAATCAGCAAACACACGTTCTTTGTATTCTTTGGCAAAGTTAACGGCTTCAATATCAATGCCGATCACATCCGCTACGCTTGTGGCATCGATGAAATCCTGACGTGAAGAACAATATTCACTATCATCGTCATCTTCCCAATTTTTCATGAAAAGACCGATTACATCGTAGCCCTGTTTTTTCAGTAAATAAGCGGAAACAGAAGAGTCAACGCCGCCGGACAGACCGACCACAACACGCTTTCCCATGCCGATAATCCTAAAAATTGAATTGCGATGAGTGCAATTATAGGTTGCGATGGCAACCTGTAAAATAGCGAAGTTAATTTTGGCAATGCACACGTAGTTTTTTAGGATTTTTTGATGTCAATGCAAAAGAAATTAAGCGAACAAGCTCAACGACTCACTTCACTATTAGGAATTGAAGCGCCGTTAATCGGAGCACCGATGATGGGAGCAACGACGCCGGAAATGGTGGCGGGGATAAGTGAGGCGGGCGGCCTTGGCGTGATGCCATGCGGCATAATGAACGCCGACGAAATCCTGAGCGCTGTTAAAAGAATTAAAACGCTTACTTCAAAACCTTTTGCTTTAAATATTCGAGTCTTTCCTCGGGCAGCGGAAGATAAAGTTGCCACGAAAAATCTTTTTGATGCGCTTGAACCCTTAAGAGAAGAGTTGGGAGTGGCGCATCAAATGGCGGATATTCCTGCTTTTGACGAGCAATTTGAGGCCATATTGTCAGCGGACGTGCCTATCGTAAGTTTTAGCTTCGGCGGTCCCCGTGAAATTTACGCGGAGGCTTTGGAAGCGCGAAAGATTCTCATGATGGGGGCGGTCAATTCGACTCGAGAAGCGAAGGTTTTAAAAACGGCCGGTTGCTCTGTCATCATTGCTCAGGGAGTTGAAGCGGGAGGTCCAAGGCAGTATTTTGAAAACCCCTTGGAAGGTTCTCAAATCGGCTTGATGGCACTTTTGCCACCCGTGGTTCGTGTTTGTGCAGATACGCCTGTAGTGGCCGCCGGAGCCATGATGAGCGCGCAACAAGTCTCTGCGGCGATGATGCTGGGAGCGTGTGGGGCACAATTGGGTTCTATTCTCTTAAGAAGTGATGAGTCGGCATGGCCGCAGTCGCTCAAAGATCAGGTTCCCTGGTGTGATGATGCGGCTACTCGCCTATCAGACTTCGGCAGCGGCCGCATAACGCGTCTAATACCAACCGGTATTATCGAAGCTTTGTCTCAGGCGGGTTTAGCCGTAAGTTCATATCCCGGACAGTTACGTGTGCTGGCTCCGATTTTTGCTACGGCTATTGCTCAAAATCGTGCTGATTTATTGGAGATGGCTTTGGGGCAAGCGGCGCAGACAGCTCCTAAGGGAACAACTTGCGCTATAGTGACGAAATTATTTACTGAATTAAAAGATTGTTGGAGTGAGTAGTATGCCGATTAAGATTTTCACGGCCCTTCTGGTTCAAGATGTGCAAAATGATTTTATGAAAGATGGGGCTCTACCAGTAGCAGGAGCTGAAGCGGTATTAGAGCCGATTTCGAAGATGGCGGCAACTTTTGATCGTGTCATCGCCACTCAAGAATTCAGACCAGACAATCATGTTGTTTTTGCTGACTCTCACGCAGGAATGAAACCCGGCGAGCATATTGACTGCGATGGTCAGAAGATCGTTTTGACGCCAAAGTTTTGTGTGGAAGGTTCCACAGGAGCAGACTTTGCTCGGGGACTGCGCTTACCCATGTCTCGAGTGATTGCCATCTTGAAAGGAACAAATGCAAAAATTGACACTTATTCGGCATTTTTAGAAGCTGATCGTAAAACGCAGACAGGGTTACAGTCGTACTGCGAAGATCGTTTCGTCAATCGTATTTATCTGTGCGGATTGTCGCGAGACGGTTCTTTGGTCAGAACAGCCTTAGATGCCTTGCACTACGAACATCAACTCTATTGGGTGACGGATGCGGTTGCCGGTTTAACTGCAGAGGATGACACGGGCATTGGCCTTTTGAAGGCCAAGGGAGTGAAGTTTGTGACAAGTAATGAAGTCATCAATAGGGAAATCCGTTAAAGGATTTTTGAGTTTAGTTAAAAAAGGAGGCTTGAGGGCCTCTTTTTTTAGGACTACACTTTATTGATCGTTAACCCTTACGAAAAAGTCTAATCATGCAGTCATTGTGGATGGTTGTCGCGGCTATGTTTTTTGCCCTCTATGCGGTTTGTATTAAATTCGCTAGCATTGAGGGGATAGGTTCTTTTGAAGTTCTTTTCTACCGCTCCATTTTTGGTTTAATCATTTTTTACACGATGATGCGCATACAGCATATCACCGTGCATACTGCCCACCCGGTTGATCATATGATCCGCTCTTTTGTGGGAGCCGGCGCTGTGATGGCAGGGATTTATTCCATTTCACATCTCAATGTCGGTTTGGCAATGACGCTGAACTACACCTCTCCTTTGTTTATCGGCTGTTTTACGATCGGTATTATGATGTCGCAGCGCAAAGGGATTAACTGGAAGTTGCTTTCAACGCTCTTATTAGGCTTTTTCGGTGTGGTTGTGATGCTCTCGCCAACGATTACGCCGGATGAATACTTTGCTGCCGGGGTGGGATTGGCCGCCGGTTTCTGTACAGCCGTGGCTACGACCTATGTCAAACGTTTGGGTTTAATGAAGGAGCCGGAGCTGCGAATTCTCTTTTATTTTGTTTTAGTCGGTACGCTTTGCGGCCTTGTCGGAACCTTGATCGATGGAGGATTTACTATGCCGACGTGGGTTGCAGCAGCGGCTATCGCAGGGTTCGTGATTTGCTCTACCTGTGCTCAATTCTTCTTGACGATCGCCTTTAGCCGAGGCAATCTTGTCTTAAGCGGCGCATTGCAGTACACCGTTATTTTATTCTCGACACTAATGGGTGTTTTTGTTTTTGGCGACAGTGTCAGCATGGCTGTTATCGGCGGTATGGTGATGATTGTGGTGGCAGGTATTTTGGCCAGTTACTTCACTCGTCAAGAAAAACAACGTGCTTTGGAAGAAGCCAAACACACGCCCGAAGGTCTACAACGTCACTTGCGCCATAAAGAGGCTCGGGATCACTAATTGAAGTTGCTAAAAAACGGGACACTCAAATGCCCTGAGTTCCCCGTCTTTCAATATTGAAAAACCGGTCCGAATTTGATCTAAATTGGGACCGGTTTATAGTTTATTGAGCGTTTTTCGCCTCTTCCATTTCCTTTAGCGTTTTTATCGGTGTAAAGGTACCGTCATCTTCCGCACGGAACACATAGTGTTCTTTCAGGTAAATCAAATCCGGTCTACCGACAGATTCCAATTCAGCTAAAATGGCAGCGCGGGCGACAACTTTGGCCCCGGCCGCTGTGGCGAGCGCTTCAACAGCAGCAAGCGATTCACCCGTTGCGAAAACGTCATCAATGATAGCAACCCGTTTACCGCGGATACGTTCAGCTTCATGTCCATCAAGCCAAAGCGTTTGTTCTTTTTGCGTGGTGACGGAACGTAAGGTATGGGAAAGTGCATTTTGCATGTAGGGTTTGTAGCTCTTGCGGGCGACAACAAAATTTTCCATTCCCATGATGCGGCTCATTTCGTAGGCAAGAATAATGCCTTTGGCTTCCGCTGTGAGTAAAAGATCCACTTCAGGCAAGCGCTTAACAAGTTCGGGGGCAGCTGCCTTTACAAGCTCAGTGTCGGAAATAACGACAAAACTGGCCAAAGCGAGTCTGCCTGCGACTTTAACGAAAGGCAACTTGCGCTTGATACCCAGAAGTTCAAAATCAAAGTATTTCATGTCTCACCCGCGGGAAAAAAGAAAATAACCGATCGAAGAATTCGAACGGTGTTGTGAATACCGTAATTGTATATCGTCACAATTATGATTCGCGAGAAAATAGAGATTTACTCGGAAGAATTAAAGAAAAAAATAGCCGGACACCTCTTAATTGAAACGCGATGATGTCAATAAACTATGGAACATATTGATAAAAAGTATTAAACAGAACACTATCTATTGTGCTATATTGATCTGACCGAAAGATTGAAACGAATGGAGAGAATTATGGCTGAACAAGTGCAATTAAAGGATAGCGAACGCCAACCCTGCGAAGTTTGGACGCGTGTGATGGGCTATCACCGCCCGGTGTCTTCCTTCAATACCGGTAAAAAGGGCGAATTCTATGAACGCAAGTGCTTTGTAGAAAGCAAGTGCCACTTGGACGAAAAGGCGCCAGCAGGAAAGTAAGTTTGTCTATTTTGTTAAAAACGCCTGTCTCGCATCCGCGCGTTTTAGGCGTTTATTTTTTCTGACGACTAAAAAGCTCCCAGAAAAATTCATTTTCTGGGAGCTGGTCAAAGAAAAGGAGCGTTAGATTCCGTTAACTTTCTTTGCGTAACGGGTAAAGACCTCAAAGCCAATCGGCATGGATTGCGTGTCTTGCAAATCGAAGTCTGAGCGATGGTGGCCGTGATGGTTGCAGCCCCAGCGGAACATGCCGCCAACGCCGCCTCGTTCTACCACTCGGCGCAACATCATGGTGAAGTCTTCACTGCCAGCGGGCGAGCAGAGATCAACCACGTTGCTGACTTCAGGAATGCCCTTGGCAATTTCTTTGAGATCATTGAGTACTTCCGGGCACTCGATAATCGTTGTGGCTTCGCCCACTTTCTCAATCCGACCTTCAACTTCATAAGACTCGGCATTACCTTTGACGATATGTTCAATTTTTTGGCAAAGGTAATCGTTGATCTCTGCCGTTTCGCCTCGTACTTCTGTTTGCATATAAGCGTGAACAGGCGTGACGTTGCGGCCTTCACCGGCAACCAGTCTGCCGACAGCAACACGAGAGGCGCCTTCGCCATGGCGCGGAATGCCCACAATCATCATGGCGGTAGCACTGGCTGCCAACAGGGCACTGTGGCCTTTGTGAGGATTGTTGCCGGCATGTGAGGGCGTGCCTTTGAAATAGATATCAAATTTGGTGCTGGCAAGGACTCCCTTGTGCACTAAGCCGACTTCTCCCAACTTGACCTTGCCGCCACAGTGAGAGCCTACGATGATGTCTACATCATCCAAGACACCGGAACCGACGATAGCCACGGCTCCGCGAACACCTTCTTCGGCAGGCTGATAGATGAGTTTGAAAGTACCTTTAAGCTCGTCTTTGTGTTCCATCAACCAGCGAGCGACAGCAAGGCCCAGGGCGGTATGACCATCGTGGCCGCAAGCGTGCATGAAACCCGGATGAGTGGAGCGGAATCCCAAACGATTAGGAGCGTGATCAGGATCGTCGGTTTCTTCGACAGGATTGCAGTCCATGTCAAAACGGAAGGCGGTGACAGGGCCGGGACGACCGGTGTTTAAAACGGCAACGCAGCCGGTGTAGCCTTCAATTTTTTCGATGAATTCATGAGGAACTCCATGGCCCTCGGCGCGTTTAATGGCTTCAGCGACTGTCTTTTCGTTGCGGCCCAAGACGTTTTCAGGATTGATAATTTGGGTGCCCAAACGGATATCGGTGTAACCCAATTCTTTTAAGCGCTGAGCAACCAAATAGGTTGTTTCAAACTCCGTCCAGCCTTCTTCCGGAATGGTATGCAAATGACGACGAGTGGCGATCATTTCGTCAAAAATTGTTTTATCCATTTTCTACTTCCTATCAATGAACAATGTTCAAAACGAAAACACCACCCGAGATGTCATTTGTTCTTCGGGTGGTGCTTGTTTCCATAAGTTTTTAACCGTTAAATATGAATCATGGCACTGAAGTAGACCGCGATACCAGTCAAGAACATGACGGGGATGGAGCGGCGAACCACCACGAACGGATCCAAACCACTTAAACCTGAGACGGCAATGGTGACGCCAGCCACAGGACTTGAAGAACGCATGATGCCGCTGATCAATTGCAGGGGCGAAATCATGAAGGCAGCGTTGGCGCCAACGGTTAAAGCAGCATCCGGAATCATCGGAGCGAAGCTAAAGAACGAGGCGTTGCCCGACCCCGTCACAAAAGAGGCCAAAGCGACGATGACGACCATGGCGGTGTAAAGGGCGATAGCACCCGCATCCATGCTGGAGACCGCTTGAATGATCGTGTCGATACCGCCGGATTTCGTCAAGCCTTGAGCGAACACTTCGGCGCACACGATTAAGAACACGGTTGAGGTGAACACCTTGCCCATGCCTTGAGCAAAAGCCTTAAGCGAAGCCAAGCATTCCTTGAGGCTGCGAGTGCGAATGCCGTGAATAACCAAAGCAAAAAGGGTTGAGCACAAGAGCGCGGTCACCACTTCCATGCGAATGCCTTTGTACATCAAGGGTGAGAATACAAAGAGCATGATCACCGGAATCAACGGGAAGAATGCATAGAAAGCGGGAGCGTCAGGTTGCTTGCTTTCAGCGCTAGAAGCAGTGGCGAGGAAGTCTTCCTTGGTGATTTTGCCACTGGCGAGATCGCGCTTATCAAACCATTGTTGGATGAAATAGTGGGAAATGAAAAGCACGATCAATGCAGGCCAGGCGATGATCCATTGGACATTCAAGAAGAAGTCCATCACGTGCATATTGGTCAATTCAGAGCCCAAGAGGTTGTTGGCACCGGACGGTCCCAAGCAGACGCAACCGCTCATGACGATACTGGCAGCAGCCGATTGACGAGAGACGCCACCCGCTAAAAGGATCGGGTACATCGAAACCATGAGCAACAGCGCCAAGCCGGCTGCAGACGGAATAAATACATTCAAGGCGATGCTGATCATCGTACCCAATACCATGATCAAGTAGGGCGAATGCATATAAGACAGCGGTTTAACGCTCAAGCGGACAAGAGCGCCGGCTGCGCCGATACGATCCATATAGGAGGCAAAGCCACCAATGATCATGATGTTCATACCAAGGCCGGCAGCGCGGCTTTGCAAGAGGTTAGTCATGATCTGGATGACGTCTAAGCCTTCTAAATGAGTAGCTTTTTTACCCGTAAGAATCGGGTCGGGGGAGATGAGCGCCACCACAGCCAGTGTGATGAGGCCAACAAACAGCAGGGCACCCGGAGCGTAGTATTTCTTAACGATGAGGTATGCCGCTGCCACAACAGAGATAATAACGATAACAATACCGGTCATCGTAAGCTCCTTGTGAAAGGCAAATATAAAAAAGAGAAACGTCTGATAAACGTTTTATAAAGTGTATCTTCGCTGAATATCTGTTTAGTCGAAATGATTGAAAACCCTAATTGATAAGTTTTTCTGAGTAGTATCTACTGAAAAATTATTTCAAAATTGGGCTTAAAACAATTTTGTTCTCGAATCCAAAAAAGTGGCCGCCAGGGGAAACTGTCGGCCACTTGTCACTATTTTGAAGGAACTAATGGGCTTTGGAGATGGAGTCCATGTATTCGCAATAGCTTTCTTTCGTTAAGACAGGTTTAAAGTTGTCGCAAATGCGTTGGGCTTCTTGTGCATCATCGGCCAGTAGATCAATGATGGTCATGGCCAACACTTTTGCGGTCTTCTTTAAGCCCGCTTCCTTATTGTCGAAGTTGTAGCTCGCACCATGTAAGACCCCCTTTACGCAGCCCACCCAGGGATGCACGACGGGCATCAAATGCGACACATCGCCCATGTCGGTAGAACCTGCGGAGTGAACGCCTTCAACCACATTTTCCTTTCCGAATACTTCTTGAGCGTTGGCTCTCAATACATCGCGGAAGTTTTCATCAGGGCGCAACGGTAAGTAGCCGGGTAAATCTTGAATTTCACAACTGGCTCCAATGGCGTCGCCCCCGGCCTTAAGCGCACGATTGATGGCTTTGTTGTATCGGGTGAGCGCATCAAGCTTGGCTGCGCGCACATAGCTTTCCATCTTTACGCGATCAGGGATGACATTAACCAGGTCACCCCCGGCGTTAATGATCGGGTGGAAACGAACACAGTCGTCATCACGGAACGTTTCACGGATGGCATTGACACCCATCACACCCATCATGGCCGCATTTAAGGCGTTAACCCCCTTATCGGGAGCGCCGGCAGCGTGAGCGGCCTTACCGCGGTACTCGATTAATTTACCGATGAAGCCGTTGCAACTTGCTCCCACTTGGAATTCTCCATTGGGATTGTCAGTCGGGTCCACGTGCATCTGCATGGCCATGTCCACATCATCAAAGCCGCCTTGAGCGATGATTTCCGCTTTACCGCCTAAATAACGCAGTTGGCCTTTTTTGCGAAGACCGTTGCGATAGTCAATTTCCACGTATTCTTCGGCAGGCACTGCGAAAAAGACGACATCACCGTCAAGGTACTTCATGATGTCGGCATCTTTAAAGGCCATGGCTACAGCAAGAAGATTGCCGATTTGTACGTTGTGACCACAGCAGTGAGCCGCGCCCGTTACAGGATCAGCGTTCGGGTGATCCCGGCAGACAATGGCGTCGAGTTCACCCAAAAGCGCAACAGTTTTGCGAGACTTTTTCCCTTTGACACGAGCCTTCACACCCGTGATGCCCCAGCCATCCGTATGGGCTAGGCCAAGGGCATCAAAGGCAGCTTTTACTTTGGCAGAGGTCTTTTGTTCCTTAAAGCCGAGTTCAGGCTCAGCAAAGATGTCCATTGCCAATTTTTCAACATCTTCAAAGCGGGCATCAATGGCCTTGCAGACCGCTTCTTTTAATTGCGCTTTATTCATTTGAACCTTCCTTTCAGTCAAAGAATTCTTTAGAAAATACCTTCCAGATGCAGCATTAATTCAGCCAAAGCCGTGGCACAGATGAAGCTGCCGGCGGCAACTGCCAAAGCGACCGGAACGATGCGCCAAGACAGTTGCTTGAAAGCTTGTAAATCCTTGCCTAAGCATAGGCCGCCGTAAGCAAGAATGGGCGTCGTAATCGATAAAAAGCCGACATTTTTCGTTTGAGCCAGAATCCAATCACTCAGGGGAAATTGCGGCATGGAGACAACAACCGCGACAATCGAGACCCAAAACACCATGGGAAGCATCTTAAAGCCCGGCAGCCAACTGATGACAATACCGATAACCGTAATAACGACCAAGACAAGAGCACCGATCGAACCGGCTGCTAAATCGCCGTTGCTGCCGACCGTATGTGCGATGACAGAATAGGCAGCCGTCACAACCAGAATAAACAGGATGTCTTTCATTTTTTCGAGATAAGCTAACATGATCTTTTCCTTTTCCGTTCGTTAGGTTGCCTGATTAAATTTCAGCTTGGGCGTTTTTGTTTTCAACACGCTTGTCGCCGGTAAAGAATTCGTAGATTTTGATCGTGACCGGCAGCGAAACAAAGAGTGCGAAGTAAATGCCGAGAATCGAGGTCATCAGATTGGCTGCGGCGGCGTACGCTTGAACCAGCTGCGCTTCATGCGGATAGGAGGCGACAATCGAACCAACGCCTGCGGCCATCATACTGGCCGAACCAATACCGGCGCCCATGGCCAAAGCGTGCGGATGGAAAATGTCTAATTGGGCAATAACACCGGCCAATAAAGAAATCCACAATGCGCCGAAAACGGTACCGCAGATGTACATACCCATTACCCCGCGACCTTCTGCACTGTCTAATCCAAATTTTTCACCGATGATGGCGACATTGGCTTCCCGGTCAATGGAATAGCAGGCACCGATGGCTTCACGCTTCATTTTCAAAAGTAGGGCGACGGGGAGACCGAAAATAAGGGTGCCGAAGAAGTGGCCGAATTCCTGCATGATGAGTGCCCAACCGGAATTGAGCAAAATTTCCAGATTCGGACCGATATCCAGACCGATCTTGGCAATCAAAACAAGCATGGCAATCGGCATGAATTTAGCTGCTCTGTCCATTTGCGATTTATTCAGAATGTGCAGACGCGGCAAACTGATGATGCCGCCGATAACCAATGCAAACAGCAAAGGCAGCATCACAACGAGTCCGAATTTCTGCGTACCGATGGCTTCGGCTATCACCACAACGATGAGGGCCAATATATGCAATTTAAAGTTTGCGATCTTTTGCATGATATGTCCTTTTCTTTTACTGCAAAGGCCCTTTACCGTAGGAGAAAAAGTCTTTGCTGTGTCTTTCTCAACGATTAGGGGAGTGTTTAAATACTTTTAGCCCTAATGGAAGTACTTTTAGAGACACTTACAAAAATGCCTAAAAAGACTTTGGTCTTTTGAGAAAATTAAATTGTTAAAAGTTGGAATTTGTGATTTTTGACTCTGGGCGAGTGGGCTATCACGAAGCCTTTGTTCAACGAGGCATCCTTAGCAGGAAGTGCCAGTTGATGTAGTGGAGGTAGATGATGAGCGTGAGGAGGAGGTGGTGTGAGCGCGCAAAACGTTGCAGTCTAAAAGTTGACAATAATTCCGTTTGGCTACATACCGGTCTATGCGTACTAGCATGATGACTCTCCTAAAACACCGTTCGATAATTCGAACATGTTCCTACTGTAGCAGAGTACAAAACAATAGGCGAAATTATTTTCCTATTGACTAGTGGCTTTGGCCTAGGTGGAAAAAGGAAAGGCCACCTGTTTGAAGGTGGCCCGGTGATCTTTAACGTGTTGTTTTAGCCTGGGAATTTTTCCGCTAAACGATCAAATTCCTCGCTCCATTCACGCTTCCATTTTTGTTTTGTTTCTTCATCAATCCAAGCGCCGTCAATACCATTGAGCATGAAAGCCTTTAAGTCACTGACTGTGAAATTGAGGAAGTTATACATCAACATCCATGTTTGAGTGGCGTTGACATGGTGCATGGTCGGATCGTCCGTATTCGGATGCACGCGAAGTCCCATTGGAACCATCTTACGAATGGGTTGTTTAAGTGCCCATTCCTCATCGCTGAAGGTACGCAAGTAGTAAGAATTGGTCGGAACGACCGTGATAATTAAACCGGCTTTTTTCACTTCTTCCACCAATTCCGGATTATCAATGATGGTATAGCAGTGATCGAGTCGATCGGCCTTAAGAAGCTTCATGGCGGTTTCAATGTTTCTCCAGTGACAGCCGAATTCGCCCGCGTGGATGGTCACTTTAAAACCGGCTTCCTTGGCCATATAAAAAGCCTTCCAGAAGTTTTCCGGTTCATGGTCATTTTCGCGGTAGTCAATGCCGATGCCGATTGTTTCGGGAGCACGATTGGCAATCATTTCTTGAGCACGGCGGCTTCCGGGGTATCTTCACGGTCAATTGAGGGAATCAAGCGACCGATGACGCCAAAGTCGCGCTCACCTTCGTGAATGCCTTCAATGATGGCAGCCTGGGCGTCTTTGTAGCTGTAGTGACGGGCAAGACCAGTGTAATTCCAGAAAAATTCTGTGTAGCGAATGCCATGCTTTTTGCAGTCAGCTAAATATTCGTATGTGATGCGTTTGAGCATCTTGGGCTTGATCAAAATGTGTTCTTCAAGAGCGCGGAAAATACGAAGAACACCAACGGGTTTGTCACCGCGAGTAAAGAAGCCGTCAATTTCTTCTTGCGTAATCGGTGCGCCGGACTCTTTCACCAAATCTTCAAAAGTGGATTTTTGAGTGGTGCCTAACAGGTGACAATGCAGCTCGGTTTTCGGAATAGCTCTAAAAAATTCCATATGTTCTGCAGTCATCGGACGTGCAAACGGGGAGTCCGGAACAAAAGCCGGGTTATCTTTACGCATGAATCATTCTCCGAGAAAAACAAAAAGGCGATGCAGTGCATCGCCTCCTGATTATAGTGATTGAATTTAGATTACGATGCAGCCGGGGGCATCTTGCGGACGTTCAACAATTTCGCCCAAACGGAACACTTTTTCGCCTTCAGCTTTAAACGCCTGCATGGCGCGTTCAGCGTCTGCCGCATCCACGATAACCACCATGCCGATGCCGTTATTGAAGACACGGTGCATTTCATGGGAATCAATGTTGCCGGCTTCTTGCAGCCAGTCAAAGACTGCGGGACGCGTCCAACTGTCGGCATGAATGACAGCCTGTGTGTTTTTAGGTAATACACGGGGCACGTTTTCAATCAGGCCGCCCCCGGTAATGTGAGCCATGCCTTTAATTGTCACAGACTTCATGACATTTAAGACTTGCTTGACGTAGATACGCGTGGGTTCCATCACACAATCGGCCAATGTGCGACCATCAAGCGGCATGTCCCAAGGGGTATTGGTAACTTCCACGACCTTGCGGATCAGTGAAAAGCCGTTAGAGTGGGGACCGCTTGAGGCTAAGCCCAAAACAACATCTCCTGCTTTAATGGACTTGCCGTCAATAGCCTCATCTTTTTCCACGATGCCGACAGCAAAACCGGCTAAATCGTATTCACCCTCCGGATACATACCGGGCATTTCCGCGGTTTCGCCACCAATTAAGGCACAACCGGCTAATTCGCAACCATGAGCAACACCTGCAACCACGCGTTCGGCAATGTCTACATCCAATTTGCCACAGGCGTAATAGTCGAGGAAGAAAAGGCTCTTGGCACCTTGCACAAGAATGTCATTGACACTCATGCCAACCAAGTCCTGTCCCACCGTATCATGACGGCCGAGGGTGAAGGCAAGTTTCAATTTCGTGCCCACGCCATCGGTACCGGTGACCAATACGGGGTTCTTATATTCTTTGGAAATTTCAAACATTGCGCCAAAGCCGCCGACACTGGCTAAAACGCCAGGAATCATCGTGCGCTTAGCAAGCGGTTTGATGCGTTCAACCAGTTCATCACCGGCGTCAATATCCACACCGGCAGCAGCGTAAGAAAGTTGTGTCATGTTCTTTGCCCAAAAAAGGTGAAGGTGGCGGTACACTTGCGTATCCGCATGAATTAACCTGTTGATTCTAGCAAGGCTAGGAAACCTTCACATTAAGATAAATATGCGCTTTGAACAATTGCCGTTAGACATTGTTATGGAACCTGCCGCAACGCTCGACAATTTTATTGTTGGAGCCAATGGCGGCGCTCTGACATGCTTAAGGCAAATGCAGGAAAAAGGCGAGCCTCAATTGATTTACCTTTGGGGTGAGTCGGGAGTCGGTAAAACCCATTTGGCTGTTGCCATGGGATTAAAGGAAAATGATGTCCCTGCGTTTTCAGCTGATCGTTTGCGCTACGCCGTTGACGATGTGGATACGCTCACAGAGGAAGGGTTGGATCGTCTCTTTGCGTTGATTAACGAAGTGCGAGTTCATCCGGGGGCCACTTTAGTGATGACGGGTAAAAAGTCGCCTGCGGAAAAATTTGTGAGACCCGATATCTGCACACGTTTAACTTGGGGAGCGGTTTTCCATATCAAACCTCTTGAAGGGGATATGTGGAAAGCGATCTCGGCTCAAGCCGAGGAACGCGGAATAGAGGTGACGGCAGAGGCGGAAAACTGGATGAAAAATTATTTGCCGCGGGATATTAAAACGCTGTCACAACTACTCAATGAAATGGATCGGGAACTGTTGGCCAAGAAGAAAGCCACGGTAACGATTCCGGCGTTAAAAGCCTGGCTTACCAAATATGGAGAAAACCTTTGAAACTGGCAATTTTTGATATGGACGGGACACTCATGCCCATTGATGTCGGTGTGGTGTGGGTTGATTTTTTGGCAAGTAAAAGCGGAGCTGATCTCTCTGAAGAATTGGCTTTATCAAAACGTTATCTCGAAGACTATCGCTGCGGCCGGTTTCAAGTTGAACCTTTCATGCACTTTCATATGGCGCTTTTATCACGTTTTTCTCGCCAGAATATCGAAAGGTTAAGAGAACGATTTGTTGAAGAAGTCGTTAAACCCAATGTCACCTCAGCCGCTAAAAATGTCGTGGAAGCCATGCGTCTTGAGGGCTATCTTCCGGTATTGGCCACAGGCACACAAGCCTTTGTTTCCGAGACCGTCGCTCAGCTTTTTGGAATTGAACATTTATTGGCAACAAGGCCGGTTGTTGACTCTCAAGGAGAATTCACGGGAGAGTTTGAGGGCGGTTTTTGTTATGGTCTGCATAAGATTGACCGATTAAAAGAATTTTGTCAAAAGCTTGGCATGCCTTTGACTGAACTCTCCGAGAGTGTCGTATACACTGACTCCATAACAGATCTTCCCTTGCTACAATTCGTCGAATCTTTTCATGGTCATGTGGTCGCGACCAATCCGGATCCCCAATTAAAAGAAAAAGCGCAAAAAAGCGGTTGGGCTGTTTTAAAGCTCTTTGATCGAGCTTGAGCCCTTGATTTCGGAAGTCGCCGCCTTTCAAGGACGAACAATGTTTAAAAACATTATTGCCTACACTAAGGAATTATTTTCTTCTTCAAAAACAAAAAAAGAACCAGAACACTACGTAAAAACCCCGCGGATTATTGGCCGTGATGAACACGGAATTGATAGGCGGTTAGTCAGTCTGGAAGCAATGCGAACGGTGCGAAATCTGCAGCGGGTGGGCTACGAAGCTTATGTGGTTGGTGGCGCTGTTCGCGATCTTTTGCTTGGCGTTACTCCGAAAGATTTCGATGTAGTAACCGATGCAACGCCCGAACAAGTCAAGCGTTGTCAAAAGCGTGCCATTATCATCGGAAAGCGCTTTAGGCTTGTGCACGTCATGTTCGGTCGGGAGAAAATTGAGTGCTCAACATTTCGTGCATTAGAAGGCGCCGGAGTTAGAAAAGATAAATTCGGACGCGTAATTTCCGACAATGTTTTCGGGGAAATGTGGGAGGATGCGGCAAGACGCGACTTCACCATTAATGCGCTTTATTACAACCCCACAACGGAAGAGCTCATTGACTACCATAATGGCATGCGTGATATCTTGGATGGCGTCGTGAGAATGATCGGAGATCCGGAAGACCGCTATCGGGAAGATCCTGTTCGCATGCTCCGAGCGGTTCGCATTGCCTCTAAATTACAGTTCAAAATTGATGAAGCGACGCTTGAGCCAATCAGTCGGTTGGCGCCGCTTTTAGCCAATGTGCCAGAGGCTCGTTTGTTTGATGAAGCTGTGAAATTGCTTACTTGCGGCCGTGCCATTGACTGTACGGAAAAATTGCGACAGTTGGGGCTATACCGTAATGTAATTCCTCTCTTAGAAGTGGCACTAAAAGAGCAAAAAGGGGAACGCTTTTTAATGCTCGCGATGAAGCGGACCGACGAGCGGATTGCAATCGGTAAAAAGGTTTCTCCGTCGTTTCTCTTTGCGACATTGTTGTGGCCCCTAACGTACCGTCACTTTGAAGAGCGTATTTCACGTGGTGAGAGTCAAATACAGGCCATGATTGAAGCAGGCCGCTATGTTCTTGATAAGCAATGCGAGAAGCTGGCTATTCAAAAGCGCTTTGTAGAGGACATTCTGACAATTTGGGTTCTACAAATTAAATTGCTGCGTCGTGGAACAAAGTCGGCAATGGGACTTTTGAATATTCCAAAGTTTCGCGCCGGGTACGACTTTATGCTTTTAAGAAGTCAATTGGAATACGTTGATCCTGCGATTGTGAACTGGTGGACTAAGTTCCAAGAGGTTGACGAAGCAACCCGCCTAGAGATGATTCGCGAGCAAGCTGCTGCGAACGCCCAGGCGCGAAAACCGAGAAAAGGCGAACCGAAGCGACCCAGTAAGGCCCAAATTAAAAAACAATTGCTGCTCGAGGCCGATAGTTGGCAGCTTGTGCGTGATTTAAGCGGTACAGCCGGCAGTGATGGCATGATTGACCTCATTGATGACGAAGAATTCTCGCAGAATACAAAAGCGGCCCGGCCTAAACGCCGTCGCCGTCCTGCCATTCGCCGTAAAAAAATTCAGATTGAGGATTAATGATGGCAAAGGCCTATGTTGCTTTGGGAGCTAATCTCGGGCAAGCTCAGCAAGCTTTAAAAGATGTTATTGATCGAATCAATGAAGAAGATGAAGTTGCTGTGATTAAAACGTCTTCGTTTTATAAAACGACACCGATTGACTCGAGTGGCCCTGATTACATTAATGCGGTCATCGAAATTAAAACAGAGTTGACCGCTGAGCAACTATTGCATCGATTGCTTGAAATCGAAAAAGAGTTTGGGCGTGTACGGCCGGTAGGTATTCATAACGCTCCCCGTACAATGGACTTGGATTTATTGCTTTTTGAAAAAGAAGAGAAACAAAGCGAGTTTTTAACGCTTCCGCATCCTCGAATGCATGAGCGGGCTTTTGTTTTAGTTCCTCTTTGTGAAATTTCTCCTGAAGTTGTTATTCCAGGGAGAGGGTTGGCAAAAAACTATCTGAAAAGCGTTGCAGAACAAGGAATTGAACGACTTCTTTAGTTCGGTAAGCTATGCCTTGATCGGCTTTTGCACCATCAAGAAAAATTTTTTAGTAATTTTTCTTGACAAGCCTAAGAAGCTCGGTATAATTCCAATCCTCGCTTGTTCAAGCGCGCGGTTAGCTCAGCGGTAGAGCACTGCCTTCACACGGCAGGGGTCACAGGTTCGAACCCTGTATCGCGCACCAGTAGTAAGTGATGACAATTTGAAATGCCCGGGTGGCGGAATGGTAGACGCAGTGGATTCAAAATCCACCGGTGATGAAGCGTGAGAGTTCGAGTCTCTCCCCGGGCACCATGATGAAGATTTGCACGTAGTTTTACGTGCTTTTTTTGTGCCTATTAAAGTATAATTTCCTTATAAATCAATAAGTTATATATTTTGCGTGTTTTTGCTTGTCTTTGCTAATTCTTATCAGTGACAAGGTGATTTACACAAAAATTTACACAAAAATTTATAGCTTTCAGAGAGATGCCATGGAAAGAAATAGGCAATTACCCAGATTTGTTAGTCAACGTGGTAACCCCATTGATTTGATTATCTCGGAGAGTCAATTACAACGTTTTTTATCTCAGGAGTGGAGAGAGAAGAGTAAGCGTATTGCGGGGGAAAATGGTTTAACTATTGAGCATTCAACAAGATATTGGCATTTTAATTTTATGAGGCAAGGGCGTCGTTACCATAAAACATTAGGGCGATATCCTTGCGTTTCATTGCAACTCTAATCCTGGAATTACATCTACTGATTTAAGCATTGGGAGGTTATAACAAGCGGAACTGAGTGAATAAGCTGTCAAACCGGCTGCCCAATTTTTAGTACTGTATTGACAGCCCTTTTTGTCCAGAGATTGAAGGTAGTCATCAATGACCGTCTCTCCAATAACAATTTCATTTAAAACTTTGTTATCAGCAGCATCGGCTATGATGGATGTTGAACACAAAATAGCTGAAAGTAACAAAAATAGACCTCGTTTCATTTCATTCTCCTTTAAGAAACTAGTTTTGATCATTTATTGGTGAAAATAATTGAGCTTCAAGGCGCTTTTGTTCGCAGTACTCGAACCATTTATGACCAACAAACTCTTCTGCGGCTATTTCATCTTGAGTTGCTAATTTGGCAATAGCTGTTAAAACTTCCGGCATTAAGTTCCCGAAAGCGAATACATCTTGGTGCAAGTCTGTTTGCGTGCATTGTTCGAGAGCAAGATCCATTTTGGATCTAAGCGTTTTTAGGTATTTCGTGCTTGTCTTTGAATACTCTTGCCACTTTCTCTTTAATGAATCAAACAAATATTGCGGGTTAACGACAAGCTCAACGGTGGTGATTATTTTTTCCAAGTGGGGTTGCCCATCAATATAGTTTTCCTCCCGGTCTATCACCACTTTTTGAAATCTTGGCAAGTTCGGCAGCATGGTGAAGTGCATCAAAAACCATGCTTCAATACACGGGTTTGTCCAACATAAATGCAGATAGGGAAAAAGACTTGTCCACGCTTTCACAAGGTCAATCCCAACGTCGAGTCGTCCGTCTACTTAATCAAACGGCGAAATTCTTCGGCTGGACAGATCTCGATCAATGTCAATGGGAAAAGATCCACTACCCCGAAATAATCTTTATGAGAAATCGTATGTCAGACGTGGGGAATTCCCCATCCACCATCAATTTGATGAATTTCAATCTTAAAAGGCGTTGCGTTTCAATCCTGGACACAGGGGCTGATCGATGATCACACTTGGATGACCATTAAGTCCATCAAAGGTGTTCGAGGATCGCGTGTTGAAAAAGGCCGGGCTCTTCAGGCAAAGGAGATGGCCAAGTTGGTTTTCCATTGCGAAAACGAAAAAACACTAATAGGAGTCCGTGACGCTGCTATTTTTATGCTCGGCGCTGGTTGTAGTTTCCGCCGAGCGGAAATTGTGAATCTTCGGCTCGATGGGGTGGATAAGGTCAATCGATCGGTTCGTGTGATTGGAAAGGGGAATAAGGAACGCCTTGTGCTTTGTTCTGACACTGTTTGGGAATATCTCTCCGAGTGCTTATCTTATCGTAAAAAGACGTTATCTGTCGGTATCCCGAATGTATTTTTCCCGATTTATAAAGGGACTCACATTGACACATCCAGGCCGTTAACTGAATCCGCCATCTATGCAATGCTGAGAAAACGCGCTTCTGAAAGCGAAGTGCAAGCGTTTACCCCACATGATCTGCGCCGAACGTTTGCAACCCGTCTTTTTGAAAACAGAAATGATGCGAATGTCGTTCGGGAAAACATGGGACACTCCAGTATTCTCACGACGCAACGTTATGACAAGCAAGACAAGGATCGCGCTAGGCAGGCAAGCCGCAATGTCCGGCTCTTTTAGACACTACAATATTTTTTGCGTTCTCCATTTTTCTATCACATTATTAAGATTAAAAGAACCTATTCAAAATGGGAGATTACCACATGGCAGATTCTGTCAAAAAAATTCGATTAAACGATTTGCTCCGACTACCTGAAAATGGAGACATTAAAGTTAAATTTTGCAAATTCGAAAAATCCAATGCTGATTCTGATCCTATCGATGAGTACTTGGAGAATCCCGAAAGGGCTAATTCTATTTGGATAGCTTGGCGAGGGAAACGCGCCTCCTTTCACGTCGGTCAAGTTGTTCTCCTTTTCATGCGCATGAAGTCGGGGTTGGAACTTTTAACATCCATTAGAAAGGTCACTGCTGACACCGGAGTCCCCGAAAGTCACGCCTATTCAACTGAAGAACTAGAGGAATTCCGTCAGTACTACGGTCGAATCGTTTTGGAACCACCAGATCCCCCGATAGGGATGGCTTATATCCAGTTTTATTCAAGTGTTGTAGACCGACTCTTTGTCCACGAAATCCTACCAGAACGCTTTAGCGGCCAGACATTTCCAGGAATGAACAACATTCGCATTCGTCTAGGAGAGCTGAAATCGTTAAACGAACATCATCGACAAGATTGGTTGCTGCCACTATCGACTCAAAAAGGGATTTATATGATCACAGACACTGAAACCAATGAGCGCTATGTTGGTTCAGCTTATGGTGAAAACGGAATTTGGCAACGTTGGATGACTTATATTTATACGGATGGACACGGCAACAACGTGGAGCTGTACAAGGTGCTTAAGGAAAAAGGCGCTGACTACAGCCTGAAAAATTTCGAGTTCACAGTCCTAGAAACTTTTGGATTCGGTACAGATGATCAAACGATTATTCACCGAGAGAATTGGTGGAAAGAAACATTGCACACAAGGCAAGAGTTAAATAAAAACTGATTCGCCATTCTCATTAAGGTGACAGAAAAAAGGCTGAACATCCAGTGCTGGGCGGCGAACTTCCAGCATTTGCGCCGACTTCCCATGGGTACAATCAGCCTTTTTTCAGACATGCGAATGCTTAGAACAAAATCGCCGCTTCTGAGATTAAAAGAAAGAGCGAACCACTGTCTTTCCCACTCGCACCAGAAGTTGTCCTTATTCCAAGGCTGACCGCGACTCGTCAGCAAACGCGATGACTTTCTTTGGACCATCAAACAACCTCTGGGCTTTCAGTTTACCATTTTTTATATTCAACATACGCCACCGGTGGTAGTAAAACACCTTTCTGTCAGCTCTGGTTTTTCGAATAGCTGTACCATAGAAGAAATAAGAAATACACTAATCAAAATGGACGGTTGCTGGCTGGCTCGAAGTAGCGAAATCGTTGAACGCTAAATCTTTCTCTAAATTGAATCTTGACGAGCTTTGTCAAACTTTATTTGTTCGTTGACAAAGCTCGTCTTCGGATCCACAACCGGTTAAATCTATTTTTGATAACCTAGTTTATGACAAAACTACAGGTGAATGACCTTAATCTTGGAGAAGATAGCCATTGCCTTCTTGAAGTTCTTCTTCGAATTCTCCTAATAAGACTTTGTAGTATTCCAATCGTTCTTTTGGAGTACCTAAATCGATCATTTTCCCATCTAGATCACGGAGAATAAATAAACTGTCCCATTCATACGGTGGTATCTCATTTTGATGCTCAAACATGAGCTTGTACAACTCCAATGTAACAGGATCGGATTGAATAAGTTCATTCCAGGATTCCAGTCCAAGAATCACTGCAATAATCCATTGGGCTTTGCCCAACGTCTTAAACTTGGGATCTCGTTCATCAAGATCGTACGTCACCACAATGTCATTGACATCAAAGAATCGTGGCTTGTAGTCTAAGAGATCCTCTTCCTCATTGAAAAATTGAGTTTTAATATCTCGATTGAGATTCTTGGCTTGCAGCTTGAAATAAGCAATGGGTGTCATTTTGCGACTCCTTAATAGTTGGTCACATAGGTATTGGCGCTCGCATCTCCCTATGAAGACCATAAGGATTGCAAAATAATCAAAGAAACGGATGGCAGGGCCTTTACGCGAGCAGCGAGCTTTCCGTCAAAGCTCCGAATATTCTAGCAACTTTGTTGAACTTTTTCCTATTTTTGAATTCATCATGGGTATTTTTAGACTTATTTCTGTTTTTGGCTAACTATCACTAATAAGTATCTATCTATTGATAAAAAACCATATTTTTCTTATTAAAACAATAGCAATAAGAAGTAGCTCTCGTATTTTTTCAAATGAAAACTTTCACCACTTAAAATGTCATTTATGAATTCTGTTTTCGCTAAATAATCAACAAAAATTACCGAAGTTACATTCGTTTGAATTACCTTTATTAAAAATCTTTCTTTCTCTGTTCCAATATAAAAAAATCATCATTGCAGCTTGCGCAGCCACTGCCATCGCATGGCCCGTTTCTATTACCGGCAAGGCCTGTATGGGAACGAACAACGATAGTTTGGTAGAGGGTCTTGGTAGTCAATGCAAAGCCGGCGATACTATTGCCACTAAGTATCCGGCGTATTTCTGTGATTTCCATTACGCCGTGGCCTACAACGACTACAACTCTGCGATCTGTATCTATCGCGGCAATGTTGCTGAAGAGCGCATCAAGCCTTCGGCAAAATAAAAATATCCCGGTTGAATTATCATGAAAACCACGTTCTTGGATTCGATTGTGGACTTCTTCAAGTCCATTAGTCACAAAAAGCCGAGCGGCGAACCCGTTAATCAAAATTGGGAGAAAAACGTCACAAATCAACCAAAAGATCCGTTGACAATTTCAAAGCCAATTGCTGAAGAAGCGAATAATACTGAGAAAACTAACGCCGAGGCAGAAATCGCAATTAAGCCCGATCCGATTGATAAGCCTCAAGAGATTGAGTTGACCCCTACCGTCCCAGATGGACAAGAAACGCTTCCGCCGGAACTCATCGAGCTGCAAAACAAATACCCCTGGCGAAGCCTGAAGGCCAAACTTCCATTTGCTCCGAAGGTATTGCCGGAGCCTTTCTATTTCATCGGCAAGGACAAGCAGCCTGTCGCAGCCAATCGCTCTGAAATGTCTTTCGTGAAGGAACTGCTGACCAAAACCGCGGAAGCCGGATTACCCAATAAATTTGCCTTCACCATGTCAAGCTCCAATGAAATTGTGGTGAAATACCGCTACAAGCTTCTTGGCCGCGCGTATCTTCATGGGCGCAAGCACCGAATGATTTTCAAAGTCGATGGCAATACGTTAGTGGCTGAAAATCTGTCTTTGGCACAATGTAAAAAACTCCTTTTAATTTGGATCGGCCAAATTAAAGAAGCTGCAAAAGCGAAAGAAAAAGCTGCGTAATGGACGACATAGAACATCAGCATCGAAGTCTCGAAGACTTGTTGGGACTTTAGCCAGCCAAATTTTTGCCTGTTACTGATTCAGCAATGAGGGAAAAGAGTCCCTCATTACTGTTTCATTCCTGATTAGAAAATATATTGGACATTAAACAATCCTGTTAGTCCTTGATAGTCTCCCGTTCTTCCTTGAGCCTGGATTCCAAACATAAGATTGTTTGTTGGACTGTACTGTAGAGAGGCCTGAATGTAGGCATTATCTCCTTCATAATTATCAACACGTTTTCCTCCTTGCCCAAAACTTATTTCAGAGTCCGCATCGAAAACTTTTTCCCAACCAAAATCCAACCGACTTGATATTTGATCAGACCAAATCGCCGTTAAACCTATCCCTAAAAGTGTCTTTTGCATTAAGAACTCGTCCCAATGTATATTATTGTTTTCAATCCCCTCGGAATGTGAGTCAAGATAGGTAACAAAGTACTTTGCATAAGGCGTTAACACATACTGGTCTGTTAATCTAAGATCATAGCCAGCACCAACGTGTGTACTCCAATAGGCTCTTTCGGTATCGCTTGTTCCGATTGATACATTGTTCAAAACACTTATGAATTCAGTTTCAGCTCTGCCTGCTCGGATAGAAGCTTCAGCATAAAGACCACTTTGCTGAATTTTTCCATAAACACCTAAACCGTAGTGCTTTAGATCACCCTTAGCGTAACCCTTATTTTTTGCCTCATAATCACCTTTACCGTATTCTAGAAAAACGCTTACATGTAACTTTGCATCACCTAAATCCATATTTCCATTTGCACCAACTATGGCATTCGATCCATCGACCTCGAGGCTGCCCCAACGATCAAATTCTTCCTTCCCAGCTCCAGCAATGACAAACAAACCATTAGCTGTATTCAGATCATTGTTAAAATAATTCGTTATTAAGTTAATGCTTCGATCAAGGTCTATGGCTGAGGCTATTTGACCAGCGCTAAGAACTGACGTATCTGTATTTACCTGTTTTCCGTCGATGCTTAACGAAAATTGATCTTCAGTATCTGTATCAAATCTAGCTTGGAAATCGTAGATTGGATCGACAATCTTGATCTCTCCAGCGACTAAGCTTTCCGCACCATCCCCGTTTATTAAAACTATTTTGTTATTTTCTCCTATTGGCGATTTCAATAAAAGATCAACATTTACGACTGATTGAGAATCTAAACCCTCTGTAATTGTCAATACGGGACTTTGCAGTTCCATCGTTTCATCTGTTACAGTGAATAGAATACTTTCAAAGTTTGAAATAGATGCAATTTCGCCCGAAAAGTCATTAATCAATAAACTATTCCCTGTGGCTTCATAAGAGCCTCCAAACAAATGAGCCTGCTCTAGATCAGCTCCTTTGTACAAATGAATGGAATTATTTTGCGTTTGTCGTTTTTCGCCGACGTCTGCAACCGCACCTGCATAAACATTACCCGCCACTTTTCCGCCAGCGATAATCACTTTATTTTGAGAACTTTCTAGACTATCAGGGGTTGAGCCACTCGTTGTCGTCGCATATCCACCATACACATCTGTTACTTGCCCCCCGTAGATATAAAGTTCATTGCTACTAGCTTGACTTACTGAAGATGAAACGGCTTGTCCAGCGTAAACTGTCCCAATCTGTCCATCTTGCACTGTTACCTTATTACGATTGGCCGTAGCAGTACCGTTAATCTCACCTCGGGTTGAATAGGCTCGAGCACCATATAAGGTCACTATATTCGCATTAGCCGATACTGTAACCATGTTGTTGTTGGCAGAAGTCTCTCCTGAGGATATTGCATAAGCAAAAGAGCCAAGCACGTTTGTCACTGATATTTCAGTACTAACCATCAATGAATTTCCATCTGCAACTGATTTCCCTTGACTGGATTGAGCGTAACCGGAAACTAACATATCCAAGTTTCTATTGGTTAATGTGTTCACTTCCAGGATATTTTCTGATGCCTCTGCGTCGCCTGACGTGTTTCTCGCCCATGCATACCCACTAATAAATTGACCCGCGTAACTATCACCATTAATGATCAAATGATTCTTTTCGGATAGAGCTAACGTTCCATTTGTATAAATTGTCGAACGACCGGCAGTCGCAACATTAGCAGAAGAGAGGTTGTCAATGACGAGAGTATTTTCTCTGGCAATTGCCTGACCTGCATATGATCGAACCTCGGCTGTTGCTAAGTTACTAAATTTGGAGGGAAGAGTCTCAGAAACGTCTCCGGCGTCACCAACGGAAATAAACATTGAATTTTGTTCAGCTATAGCATCTCCAGTATTCGATCCCAACAAGACTGCCTTGAAATTTCCACTTGAACTGCTAATGTAATTGACCACATTACCCTTAGCCGTGACGTTACCTTTTGTTTCTATTGCATTAATTAAAGTTGCATCATTTGCGGCAGTAATTTCTACGTTTTGAAGAATTAACTTATTTTCTGTAAATGAAAGATCATGATTTACCCCTGAAAGGTCTATTCCATGTAGAAAAGCAGAAGTCGTATTACTAAAGCTAAAACTATAATTTGACCAATCAACCAGATCTGTATCTTCAGCAGGTTGTTGCCCATAAATTCCACCGTAGGAGCCCCCATCCAAAACAATGTTAGAGAGTGATGAATCTCCGATAAAATCAGCCGCAAAACTTGAATTTACATTCGCATAAGTTAATGAAAAAAGAACAAGCTGAGAGATGGTCGAGAGACAAAATTTCTTTGGGGGGGGGATAAACATCATTAACCTCAGAACTATAAGAAAGCCATTACAAGTTCTAAGTTTAACTTGAAAATTAATTTTTTCCACAGGTTCCGCAAAGCTGTCTCCAGTGGTAGTAAACCTCCTTTCTGGTCAGCGCAGGTTTCACGTATCCATAACTTATCAAATTTCCAAGAAAATTCTTTCCATGTTTTTTGCATCGCGAAACATTAACCATTCGCCTTCCTTAACAGATAGTGGAGAGCAAGGGAGGATTGTAAAACCAACACCTGAAGTGCGCTTTTCGTTATAGCGCATTCCGTGGCAATTGGCATTACTGGGGCCGCTAGCTTCAATGCGTGCATACCCTTTAGCTGGAATTTGAACCATATCTCCCTTTGACGAACGGTTTGTAAATAACGTGATCTCTTGTTTGGACATTTTTACTTCCAAGGTAAATTTAAAGAAAACGTTCAGAACAGAAAGTTTAATAAAAAGATCTATGCTATTGCGATGAAAAATGGAAGACTCGAGGGGTTATCTCTACAACCGATCGATCGGGATTAAATGTGTTTGTATCTAAAAAGGCACCCGCTCTATAAATGTCAGGATCCAGTAAAGCTTCTTTCAAGCGATCCGGATCTTGTGATCCGAACGCTTTAACCCAAGAAAGAGCTGCGTTTGATTCTGGGTAGCAACTGGTTTGCCAATGCATAAATAAATAACGATGCATCCAATCTGTTCCACTCGCATTTAATTTAATCACCGACTTGCCTATTCTTTTCTGAATTTTCTCAGCAACCGTCAATATGCCATTGCACCATGATAAATATTGTTCCGTCTCCTCTGGAGAAAGACAGAAACCAAGGCGCTCATTCCCATCACCGTGCCAGGAAACAGTGACCATCATTGAAGCTACCGGGATAACTTTGGGTAATTCTCCCAATGTTAAGGGTTTTGCATTTTGGATAAATAATGTCTCACGACAAATCGAAGAAGCGCATTGATCAATAAAAACGGGGATATCCGCAGAAAGAGGAATCAAACCACAGGCGATTTCTTCAGAAAGCCAGCGAGTGAAAACACCGACTGGCACAAATGTTCGAGATTGCCCTTTAGGTGCCCATCCGACAAAGAGAGCATCAGGATTGCCATCATCAGTGAAGTCTGCCACCACAGCTTTGGCTCGGACTGGTTCGGTAAAAAGGCCACTTAAGGATGAAAACGCTTCATTGAATTCGATAAAGGGTGATGACACGCCAAGTTGAGTTTGGTGACAGAATCACCAAATATCTCTAAATGGAATTTACACAAACGAATTTACAATCCCATATAGGCGGTTCCCCATGTTCCCCGTCGTTCCCCATTAAGCAAAATATCGTAAATCTAGTTAATACCAACGGATCCCCAAATTCCCACTATTCCCCAAGTAAAACACCAAATGTTGAGGAGTAGTTGGTGATGAAAATTTAAAGAAAATGTTTGGAGAGCGAACGGCGTTGATGGAATTTGATGAAGTGTTAAACAGAGTGAAGCCGAAAGGTTCGCGTACGAGTGTTATTTACAGGAAATATAAAGACAAAAGAAGATGAATGATAAAACCCTGTTTCGGTATTAAGCTGAAGCAGGGTTTTTAGTGCCTATAGAAAGCGCAACTTTTAATTTATAGTACCCTAGATAGTACCTAATTTTTTATGCTTGTTTAAAGTCCCTGTTTTTATTAGTGGTTCGAGTCTCTCCCCGACCAATTACAAGAGTGGCACGTTTTAACGTGCTTTTTTTGTATCCGATCTGAGAGTTGGATATCAGATCGGATTCAAGCAAGAACGATCTCAAAACAGATTACTTTCCACAGTCGCAGTGGCATTCACCGTGTTGACCGCAATTGTCGTGCTGACATTGTTCATGGTGGGCGTGTTGGTGCTTGCTGCAGGCGGCTTGCAAATTGCTTTGAAGATTCCCGGCTAAAAGTGAAGTGACTGCTTCGTCAGCTGTACCGTTGATACCGGCATAAAACGTAATGTCTGCCTGTTTCAGAGCTTGCATGGCGCCATCACCAATACCACCGCAAATGACACAATTTACATTCTCGGAGAGAAGAATGTCGAGCATGGCGCCATGTCCGCGGCCGCTAGTTTGTTCAATTTTGGTTGAAGTAACCTGACCGTTTTCTACATCGTAAATCTTAAATGCAGCTGCCATACCAAAATGTTGGTAAATGTTTTCGTTTTTGATGGGGATCGCAATTTTCATAGTATTGGCTCCTTTGAGAAATTGATTGACTTGATGTTGTTTTCCATGTCGACAGTGGCAGCGACCAGGGCAAGTGTATTCAGCTAATCCATTGCAAATTCTGTAATGACCGCCATCAATCACTAAAGGTTTGCCATTCACGATCGCATCTGCGATTTTGAATCGTGCCCTTTCATACATTTCAGTTACGGTGGTTCTCGAAATTTGCATTTGTTGAGCGCATTGTTCATGTGTTCTTTTTTCGTAATCCACTAAACGAATCACTTCGTACTCATCGACAAAGAGTGTGATGGGATTGCTTTTCCCTTCACTGTTAAACGCTCTAAAAACAGGTTCTGAACACACTCGTCGGCATCGGCTGGGCCTTGGCATGGTCTTAAACACCTATAGTATTCGACATATGTCGGATATAGAATAGAGCTATTTCAGCAAAAGATCAAATTCACATTCGTTTAAAAATTGTTGATTTGCCACTCAAAAAACGGCGAGTTTCGGTTTGGATCAGTTCTTAGAGAGGAAAAGAAAATAGCCCTGACATTGCTTAGCAAGAAAAAGTAAGCCAAAAAGAGGCGGTACGTAAACTGCCACCTCTTTTCTGGGTAAGTTGAGGCTAATTAATGTTTTTTTCAATACGAAAACGCGTAATTGAAAGTTGACTGGAATATGTTTGAGAAAGTTCCGTTAAGGCTTTTTGTAAAGTTTTTTCTGCAATTTCTTGTGTCATGAGAACAAAGTTTTCGTTAGTTTGTTCAATTTTTTCAACGGAAATATGATGTTTTTCCAGTGTAGCTAAGACTTGATCAGTTAAATCATTCAAGCTAACAGAATTAAATCGAATGTAGTTCTTATTTCTTTTCTCTTTGTTATCCATGAAAGTTACAACGCTGGAGGAGTCTGATTTGGCGATGCTTTTGTGTCCTTTGGCAATATCTATGACATCTGCAAGAACTGCGCTGGCGGTTGCTTCACCTCCGGCGCCTGCCCCGTAAAAGAGGGTTTTGCCAACAGCGTCACCCACTATCTCAACGGCATTCATGGCATCACTAACTTGGGCCAGTATGCTGTTTTGAGGAATAAAGGTTGGTGCAACCTGAAAAGAGAGACAATTATTGGTTTTCTCTACAGTAGCCAGCAATTTAACAACAAAACCTAGTTTTTGAGCGAATTGGATGTCAATGGAAGAAATTCCTTTGATACCTTCAACAGCTGTCATATCAAAGTGGAAGGGAACGCCAAAAGCCAATGATGTCAAAATCGACAATTTATGCCCGGTATCTAACCCTTCGATATCAAAGGTAGGGTCGGCCTCTGCGTAGCCTAACTGCTGAGCGTTTTTTAATGCTTCTGCAAAAGAAAGAGGCGTTTTATGCATAGCGCTCAAAATATAGTTACATGTGCCGTTGAGAATCCCGGAAATTTTAGAAATTTGATTACCCGCAAGTCCTTCCCGTAATGCTTTGATAACGGGAATACCGCCGGCAACCGAGGCTTCAAAGAAAACGGAGTGATTTTGCTTTTGAGCTTCTTGAAAGATTTCATCGCCATGTGTGGCTAACAGAGCTTTATTTGCGGTAACAACATCTTTTCCATTTTTTAAGGCATTCAAAATAAATGTTTTCGCAGGTTCAATGCCTCCCATTACTTCAATGACAACAGCAATTGAAGGATCGTCAATAATTGTATTTAACTCGTTGCTGGCGATGACATTTCCTTGTGTTTGTAAGATGACCTTATCAGTTTTTCTGCAAACTACTCTTTTAATTTCAATCTGTTTGCCTGCTCGAGCATGAATTAACTCAGAGTTTCGTTTTAAGACTTTGTAGACAGAGCTGCCTACTGTACCGAATCCTGCCATGCCAACAATGAGTTTTTCTGACATTTGAAATCCTTTCTTTCAGAATATGTTCCATTCTAGCCTAGGATGAAAATGCATTTTATATTTCGGCAAATTGGAGCAGATTAGTTCTTTTTTGTCGTTATCTTCGATTATTTCTTTCTTGTCAGCGTCGTAAAAATATCTTATCCCCAAGCCATCTTACATCTACAGCTCTGTTGTTCCATGAAAACCGTTACGGTTGTCCATGAGTCCTTCACCAAATATTAAGCAAATGTTTTAGCGGACGATGCTCGAGCTCTTTTGAAGAGTCGATGGTTCCTCAGAGGACGCTTCCGCCAGTCCGAGTACCACGACAAGAAGCTTAAGTCTGGCAGGCCAAGCAGGTCGCGCCAAGCTTCATCCGAGAGGCTTTTGGAGTTCACTTTAGGTGAGAATGATTAGAAAAATATTCAAAATAGCTTGATCTGGGATTTAAACTTGACTAATATCAAAAAATAATAAAGATCTTAACAAAAGATCTTGTTTCTAAAATCAAACTGGCATCTCTGGCATCAGCAGTGATCCGCCCGTTGGACGAATCTAGAAAGGAGCTCCTTTATGAAGCACCATGAATCCAGTATTGAAATTGGCGCCATCAGCAACAAATCCAAACTTATTCCGTTAATTCTCGGTCCGTTGGTTGCATTGCTGTTTTACTTTATTCTTCCAGAGCAATACACCACTTCAGCCGGGATATCTGAAACCTTTTCTCATGCGGCTCGTGCCTGTGCAGCTATTGTGTTGTGGATGGCCATTTGGTGGTTTACCGAAGCCGTTCCGATTGCTGTTACTTCCCTTTTGCCTATAGTGCTTTTCCCGCTCTTTGGCGTGATGGGATCGTCAGATACACTCAAAGAGTACGCAAACGGCACTATTTTCTTATTTTTAGGTGGCTTTTTAATTGCTGCGGGCATTGCTCGGTGGCACTTGGACCGTCGTATTGCATTGTTAACGATTCGCATCGTCGGAACAAAGCCTCAACAGATCATTTTGGGACTTTTGCTCTCAACGTCTTTCATTTCCGCTTGGGTGAGCAATACAGCTACCGCAGCCATGATGGTTCCGATTGCTTTGGCTGTGCTTAAAGTTGTCCGCTCAACCCGAGAAGACTTACCGATAGATCGTGCCGAGCATAATTTCGGAGTCTGTGTCCTATTGGCTGTTGCATACGGAGCCAGTTTAGGCGGTGTTTTAACATTGATTGGCACGCCGCCCAACGGAATTTTTGCGCGTTTTGTTGAACAAACCTATAACGTTCCGGTTAGCTTTATAGACTGGATGCTTATTGCCTTACCCATTGTTGTTGTGATGATTGTCGCGACTCAGCTGTTAATGACAAAAGTTTTATTTAGGGAATTAGTTAGCGAATTGCCCGGCGGCAAAGATTGGGTTATGCATGAGTATTCCAAATTGGGACCGATGTCTCGGGGAGAAAAAATTGTCTTGACGGTTTTTGTGACGGCGGCTCTACTGTGGTGTTTTGGTCCTGTGATTCGCGGCATTCAGATTGGAGATATGACACCATTTAAACCATTGTCTGATACGGTTATCGCAATGGGAGCTGGGATTATTTTGTTCATTATCCCTGTTGACTATAAGCGTGGAGTACACGCTTTGGATTGGTCCAGTGCGAGCGATACAGTTGCTTGGGATGTCTTGTTGTTATTTGGCGGTGGTTTGTCTATGGCCGCTGCGATTCAAAAGACAGGCTTGGCGGATATTATCGGAGCGCAAGCAACGTTCTTATCATCGCTACCTGAAGTTGCTGCAATCAGCGGTCTTACAACGCTAACGGTTTTTGCTTCCGAATTTACCTCCAATACAGCGCTTGCTGCAACCATGATGCCTTTGGTTGCGGCCGTTGCCGATTCTATTGGTATGCATCCTGAAGCGCTTTTGGTGGCAACAACGTTCGGCGCATCGCTTGCGTTCATGATGCCTGTCGGTACTCCGCCTAATGCCATTATTTTCGGGACTGGGCGCATTCGTATTGCTGAGATGATTCGCGCAGGCTTTTGGCTTAATGTTTGCGGGATCGTTGTTGTCACGATCATCTGCTCTGTTTTTAGTGTCGGAATGATTCCTTAATTCTATCTACACACTTCTGTTCATTTGGGGCGGTTAAACCGCCCCAAAACGTTTTGATAACTTTGCAATTATGGATACTATCTATTGATACTATTTTATTGTAGGAGCACAATAAATAGATGTTCTCTTTTTTCTTTGGATCATAAATCATGACCGAAAATTCGAAAAACACAGTTAAGTCCAAACGTGGTCCTTATCGAAGCCAACTTGTTTCCAGAGGCGATGTTTCTCACGCTCGTGCGACCGATGAAGTGCAAGACATTGTGACCGATGAAACAACGGAAGCAGCTAATCAAAAAGAATTGGAAGCATTGGGGACTATTCTCAAGGGTGAAGCTCCAGCAGACCGTATTCGTTTGTTGCGTCTTTTGCTTCGCCAAGAACGTCTAAATTACGCGGCAACCAGTTCGCGAGTGGATAATCCCGATGATATTTTGGTTAAGGATTGGCGCACTGGCGTCTATCCGTACAAAAATCGCCTCAACCGTAAAACATACGAGAAGGAAAAGTTTGCCCTTCAAGTGGAATTGTTGAAGTTGCAAGCTTGGGTCAAAGAGACTGGTCAGCGTGTCGTTATTCTTTTTGAAGGTCGGGATGCGGCAGGCAAAGGCGGCACTATTAAGCGTTTCATGGAGCACATGAATCCTCGTGGCGCTCGCGTTGTGGCTTTGGAAAAGCCGAATGAACGGGAATTAGGGCAGTGGTATTTCCAACGCTACGTTGAACATCTTCCGACACGTGGGGAAATGGTTCTTTTTGACCGTTCTTGGTACAACCGCGCAGGTGTTGAAAGAGTCATGGGTTTTTGCAACGAACAGCAATATGACCGCTTCATGAAAGAGTGCCCGGAATTTGAACGTAATCTTGTTCATAACGGTATCTACATTATTAAGTTCTGGTTTTCAGTGAGCCGTGATGAACAGCGTCGTCGCTTTAAAGAACGAAAAATTCACCCGTTAAAACGCTGGAAATTGTCTCCGATAGATGTCGCATCATTGTCAAAGTGGGATGATTACACTCGTGCAAAAGAAATGATGTTCTTGAACACGGATACGGTGGAGTGCCCTTGGATTGTCGTAAAGAGTGATGATAAAAAACGCGCACGTCTTAATGCGATGCGTTACGTGTTACACCTCTTGCCTTACACAAACAAAAACGAAAATGCGATCGGTCCCGTGGATCCCCTTATCGTAGGCCGTGCCAATATTGTTTTTGAACAAGGCGAAGAACCGTCCATTACTGCGACCCCTAAGAAGTAATTTAGAACGGCAAAAACATAAAGGACACCAAGCAAACGGTAAGTCGTTTAATTTGGTGTCCTTTCTTTTTATGCAGAAAGAAGTTTGACTATGATTGACTTATTTAATATAGTTCGATATCGAACTAAAGGAAAATTATGAAATCGTATTTATCTATTTTTTCCGATGCTGCGAAGCTTCGTGCCAAAGGTAACGCTTATATTCTTGCGTCGCTGGAGAGAGCCGGACTAAAGGGAATTGTTCCCAGCCACGGGGATGTCATGGTTCAACTTTTTATGAAAGGCGCATGCAACATGGGGGATTTGGCACGCAGTGTCAAGCGCAGTAAATCCACCGTAACAGTTTTAGTAGATAAGTTAGAAAAAGCGGGATATGTTCGAAAAGAGTGTGATCCTAAGGATAGTCGCGGAGTTTTAGTTTCTCTGACGGAAAAAGGCCTTGAGTTGGAACCTATTTTCGTGGAAATTTCTGAGGGGCTCAACCAACTCATAACAGAGAATCTGACTGAAGAAGAAATCAAGACGTTGGAAAGATTACTTAAAAAATGTGTTGGTTGATGGATTGGTCAACTGATACTAACTTTTGTTTTTATTAAAGGTTCGATGTCGAACTAAAGGAGAAGAAAATGAAGAATGCAAAATTACAACATGTGGATATGACGGCCGGCCGTACAGAACTTCACGAACTTTTATCGTTGAGTGGAACCGAAGTCTCGATAAATAATCTGCCCGCTGGGGTAAGCATCCCTTTTGTGCATGCCCACATAAATAATGAGGAGCTTTATATTGTTTTGTTAGGAAAGGGATCCTTTTTCGTTGACGGAGAAGAATTCCTTATTTCTGAAGGAGACTGTTTGCGAGTAGATCCCAAAGGTGAGCGTTGTCTAAAGGCTGCAGACGACAGCGCTCTGCGTTACCTTTGTATCCAAAGCAGGGCGGGCAGCTTGCAAGGTTATACGATGTCGGACGGGATCATTTCAGAAGAATTTAAAAAGCCGTCTTGGTTGAAATAGTTTGGATTGACTTTAGGGGGGCACAAAGTCTAATTCCCAGGCTTGAGTATCGCCTCTTTTGTTTTGTATTTAAAAAGCGCTCAACTAGCCCCTTCGATTGAAATTTCCTTCTCTTACTTATTCGATTTTGTCAGGGAAATGATCGGTCTATACTCTGGATGAGTCTAAAAAGTCTAAGAAAGAATCAGATTTGTGTAACTCCTCCACCAGTAAAGGGAAGGAATAGGACAATTGAACACCATCACTTTAAAATGACTGATGGTAAAAGTTCCTGCAAGAACACTTTTACCACAGCACGTAGTGAGTTCGATTCTCAATGCGTGCTTTTTTATCTCAAGTTTTCAATGAGTAAGCGATTTTTATAACAAATTAAGGGGTGTTTACTCAATCCCTTCCTACAATGGGACTTTTGTAACACCCCCTTTTTTGTAAAAAGGCTACAAATAGGCGATAATTCGTCTGTTTTTTCTATCAAAAAGAGTCCTTATTGTCCATGAAGCAAAGTCAAACGATCAGAGAGTACTTAAGCGCTATTCCGCCAGAAAATACAGCCACGCGAGTGGCCTTTTTTCTAGCCGGATTCTTGATGGCAATTTGGGCCGCCATGGTCCCCTTTGTGAAAGTTAGTCTTGGCCTGGATGAAGCTCATTTAGGAATGGTACTGCTCTGCGTGGGCCTGGGCGCGCTCGTTGTGATGCCACTGTGTGGTGGCATTGTTGCTAAACGAGGTGCCAAGTTTTTGTTAAACAAAGCGTTTTTCATCGTTCCGTTTCTCCTCTATGGCGTCGTTTTCTCTTCAAACACATTGCTCACAGCGGCACTTTTGTTTGTCTTTGGTATGGTATTTGGTGCCATTGATGTTTCGATGAATGTACACGCTGTTGAAGTAGATCATCGAAGCGAAAAACGCCTGATTGCCGGGTTTCACGCTCTGTATTCACTGGGAAGTGTGGTTGGTGCTTTAGCGATGGCAACTCTTCTCAATGTCGGGATTGGATTACTTTATGCCGCAGGCGTTTGGCTGCTGATTTGTATCATTATTTGGGGATTCTCGGTCAATTCCCTTCTACCTGACGCAGGTAAAGCTCAAGGTGTATCCCAATCTTTTGTTTGGCCAAGAGGTTTCGTGCTTTGGTTGGGGTTAATTTGTTTTTTGCTTTATATGGTAGAAGGGGCCGTGCTTGACTGGGGTGGTGTTTTCTTGGTCGAAGAAAAGTCGGCTGCGATTGAAAACGCTGGTTTTGCCTTTGCAGCTTTCTCTACGGCCATGACTCTTATGCGTCTCATTGGGGATAAATTAATTGCGTATGCAGGTCCCAGAAATTGTGTGCGATATGGTTGTCTGATTGGTGCTCTCATGTTAACGGGGTGTGTCCTATTACCTCACGTTTGGCTTGTTGTCGTACTCTTTTTTGCGTTGGGACTAGGATTGGCCAACGTCATTCCGATTGCCTTTGCCAGTACAGCGGATCAAAACAAAATGCCAATGAGTTTGGCACTTGCTGCAGTGACGACTTTAGGTTATGCAGGACTTTTGACAGGCCCGGCACTTATTGGATTTATTGCAAAAGTCACTAGTCTTTCCACTGCCTTATTGATGCTTGCGGCCTTTTTGGTAATTGTGTCTTTTTCGAGTAATATTTTTCGACAAAAGTAGATTTTGGGGAATGTCAATGAAATTAACAAAAGCTAAATGGCTATTGGTCGTGGCTGCCGCATTGGTAGGGTTAACCGGTTGCGGAGAAGAGGATGTCGGCGATGTTTCGTTAGGTATTTTTACGTTTAAAGACATCAAAATTAATCGTTTTACCGATCCTGTGGTGACTGGAGTAACGTGTCATGTGGCTAGCATAGAGGCCAATTTATCATTGAGCGATCCGTCCAACAATTCCATTGAATGCCACCGAACAGGTCCCATCACACGCCAGATGATTGAGGCTATTGATAAAAGTAAGTCGGGTGAAGTAATTTTTAAGCGGTCAAAGAGCGTGTTATTGAAAAATATGAAAATTCGCCGTATCTATGATGCGGAATCCCAGACACTTTTGTATGTTGCTTACTCCACCAAGGAAACAAGCGGCAGTTTCCATCATTCACTCTCTGCGATTCCTCTTTTTGGGACAGAAGGCTATATTAAGCCGCTTCCGAAGGTGCAATAAAGTCCCACTTACATAGGAAAATAACCCTCATTATTTTGAGTTTTATTGTTTTTAGCCAAAAATCAATGAGGGCTTTCCCACTTTTTGCAGAATTTTGATTTATGAAAGTTATCCACAGAAATTGTGAATAACTTTCATATTTTTGTAAGAAAACTCAAGTGGAACAGAGAGTTAACTCATTGCTTAAAAAAGTGGCAATTGTGGGAAATTTCCCGTGTCTAACGAATTTGTCCCTGATAACGACCGGTGTTGTCATAAAAGCGACCGTTGGCGTCTTCTCGACCTAAATATCTGCCGGAGTGGTCATAGTGGCGACCGTTGGCATCGATTCGTCCCTGGTAGCGTCCGGAGCTGTCGTAAATTCGTCTGGAAGAATCCATACGTCCCTGATAGCGACCGCTGCTGTCATAGCGGCGGCCATTAGCATCCACTCTGCCTTGATATCGACCGCTATGATCATAAAAGCGACCGTTATCGATACGTCCTTCGTAACGGCCGCTATCGTCGTAATAACGACCGTTATGATGGTTGTAACCATAGTGGTGGGCAAAGGCGACACCTGTCAAAAATGAACTGATAAAAACAAAGGCAAATAGAAAAATCTTTCGCATATAGTCCTCTTGGCTGTTTTGAGCAGGTTACTCCGATACAGTTGTTTTTGCATGACGAAAAAAGCCGAAAAACATTTCAGTCTTTCGGCTTAATAAAAGAGGAAAAAGAAATTTAAATACTGGCCACTTTTTCGAAGGCCACCTTAGCTGCTTTAACGGTTTCGTCAATCACCTCATCACTATGGGTGATGGAAACAAAACCTGCTTCAAAAACAGAAGGTGCGAAATAAACCCCTTGATCCAACATGCTATGGAAGAACACATTGAAGCGTTTGGTGTCAGACTTCATTACGTCTGCAAAACCTTCGGGACACTTATCCAAGAAATAAAGTCCGAACATACCACCGACACTTCGAGCCGAGAAGGTTACGCCGACTTGGTTGGCAGCAGCTTTCAAACCTTCAATTAAACGAGATGTCTGAGCAGAGAGCCGATCGTAGAAACCCGGCTGTTGAATAAGTTTCAAAGTGGCTAGACCGCACGCAACTGCAACAGGGTTCCCGGAGAGTGTGCCAGCCTGATAGACGGGACCGCAGGGGGCAATCTTTTCCATGACATCGCGTCTGCCGCCAAAGGCTGCCACGGGCATGCCGCCGCCAATGACTTTACCAAACATTGTGATATCAGGAGTCACGTTGTAGAGACTTTGAGCTCCGCCCAATGCGACTCTAAAGCCAGTCATGACCTCATCGACAATCAAGAGCGCACCGTATTGAGTACAAAGCTTCCGCATGGTTTGAATGAATTCCGGTTTGCCCGGAACCATATTCATATTGCCGGCTACCGCCTCCACGATTACACAGGCGATGTCGTCTCCGTAACGCTTAAAAGCATCTTCAAGCTGAGAGGGATTGTTGTATTCGAGAACAAGCGTGTGTTCCGTTACACCGGCGGGAACGCCCGCAGAACTCGGGTTGCCGAACGTGAGCATACCGGAGCCGGCCTTTACCAAAAGGCTATCACTGTGGCCGTGGTAGCAGCCCTCGAATTTAATAATCTTATTGCGTCCTGTAAAGCCGCGTGCAAGGCGAATGGCGCTCATGCCCGCTTCAGTGCCAGAACTTACTAAACGCACTTCCTCAATAGAAGGAATTAATTTTTTAATTTCTTCGGCAATTAAAATTTCTCGTTGGGTAGCGCAGCCGAATGTCAGGCCCATATCGACGGCTTCGTGTACGGCTTTAATGACTTCGGGGTTGTTGTGTCCCAAAATCATAGGGCCCCATGATCCGATGTAATCAATATAGCGTTTGCCGTCCTCGTCCCACATGTAGGGACCCTGGGCTTTTTTCATAAATCGGGGAGAACCGCCGACTGAGCCAAAGGCTCTGACAGGAGAATTCACGCCGCCCGGAATGCTTTGACGGGCGCGTTCAAATAATGAATCATTCGTATCCATTTCTAATCCTTAAAAGGCGTAACCCACACCTAAGTTAAAGCTCGTGTTGGCAGGCTTGAAACGTCCGTCAAGGGCTTCGTTTTCATTAATTTCCACATTGTGGAAGTGCGGGAAGTTAACGGTCATGTCACCCATTACACGCAGATGATCCGTAACCGCCCAGGTAAAGCCCGTTTGAACAACAGGATTGATGCTGTGTTCTTTGTAGTCACCGCCGTCTTTTGCTTTCAATTCAGAATAAGCAGCACCGGCGCCGACATGCATGCGCATGGCATCCAACACTTCAAAGTGGTACTGAAGCATTAAGTTGGTATTGGTCAGGCGGTATTTATTAACCGTTTTACCCGGAGCATTTAAATCATGTTCGCTTCTTTGATAGCTTAAATCCCAAGCCCAGTGGCGATCCATGAAATGACGAATACCAAACTTATAGCCGGAGTCGGAGTCTAATGTGAATCCGCCCGGTACGTCGCCACCTCCGTCAGAGAGGTCCGTTTTTACCCAAGAGCCCTGTGCGTAAAGTTCGGTTGTGTTAGACCACGCTGATGCAACACTATCGGGCCACGGGGAGAAGCGGCGGGATTGATCGTCAAATTCAATCTTGGAGAAGAAGAAAAAGACGTTAGAAACCGGGATATAGGTGGCGTACACATTAAACCAATCTGTGCCAGCGCTGACAAGAGGAAGCGGAACCGGAATGGGTAGCCAATTGTAGTCTTGTCGGAAGGTCAAACCGGCTGTGTAACCCGCTCCCAAATGAAAGCCGGAATTGGCGATGGGAAAACGTGCGACCCAAGCGTAGCCCATAATGGGTTCAATCTCATAATGGGAATCACGGAAAAGCATCATATACATTAAACGTTCATTGCCGCGCTCATCAATGATGCCCCGGGAAATGCCAGCCCCAAACGGATAGGCGTTTTCTTCATCACGGTTGTCGTAGTCCCAGCGGGGATGATTGGTATAGGCCGGAACTAAAAGACCAGTACGACCGTGTTCGATAATGTCATGCATACCATTTAACTGATTGCCGACAAAGCCTGCGTCCGGATAGGGGGAGACAGCACCGGGAAGGGTTTCGACGAAGCTGTCGATAAAGCCGGCATGAGCGGCAACAGCGGCCAGGGAGAGTGAAGTGGCCAATGCAATTTTTTTCAATGAGGGCACTGTGTGCTCCTTTGTATTTTGTTTGTTAAGTTTTGGAAAATGTTCAATTATTTCATGTTTTTCTCTCTTTCTCCACCTCTTTGTTTTTACCCCTATGCTTTAGGACTTTTCCGATACAATCAGAACTCCATCTGACGTTTGCCGGATCGTCCCTATGCTTCTTGCTTTACTTTGTTTGTACATCTTTTTGTTAATTGTTTTGAGTGTGTATCGCTCTAAACAAACAAAAGAACAAAATGCTCGAAATTTTTTAACGGCAAGTGGCAGCGCCAGCGCCATACTCTGTGCCTTATCTTTGGTTAGTACCATCATCGGAGGCTCTGCCACGCTCGGTATTGGTGCTTTGGCTCAAAAGATCGGAACAGCTGCTTTTTGGTGGCTGGGGGTCGGTGCAATTGGGCTCTTTTTGCACGGTTTGTGGATCGCCCGTGCGATTCGTTCAACAGGAGCTTGTACTTTACCCGATGTATTGGGGCGTCTTGTGGGCAACGGTGCCAAGCGTTGGAGTGCTTTTATTATCGTGGTGAGTTGGGTAGGGGTGGTTGCCGCTCAATTCACGGCGCTTCGGACTTTATTGACAGATATTCTGCCCTCATCACAAGGGGAAGTGCTTTATTTACTTCTGACGGTGGCCATCGTGTTACACACGGCTTTTGGCGGACAAAAAGCTGTTCTTCGTACAGATGCCATGCAGACAGCTCTTTTAACCGGTGGGTTTGTCTCGGCAGCCCTTTGGTGCCTGACAAGCTCCAGTGTCGACTGGGGCGCAATTGATCCGATTCCTTTTAATGATTCGTTTGGTGCTTGGGATTGGCTGAAGCTTGCTCTTTTGGTGGGCGTCACTTATATGGTCGGGCCTGATATTTTTTCAAGAACATTTGCTGCATCCTCTAGCCGCTCGGCCTCATTGGGAGCATGGGTGGGATCCGCACTTTTATTGGTTTTTGCCGTCATTATTACGTTTTTGGCAATGAGCAATTTGTCGGCACCCAACCCCTTGTCTGGGTGGCTTTCCGATGCCTCTGTTATGCCTTCTTTTATTAAAGTGGCTCTGGCGCTGGGGCTGGTCAGCGCTTTAGCGGGATCGGCTGACACGGTTTTATTGTCTGCAGCGGGTATCGTAGAAAAGGATCTTCTTGATGGGGACCAATCATCACGGTTGCGCCGCTTGATCGCATTGTTTGGTTTTGGAGCGGTTTTACTGACTTATCAATCCTCGGACATCATCGGCTGGCTCTTATATGCGTACGCTCTATTTGTGCCGGGGGTTGCAGTGCCCCTTTTGGTACTGCTCTTAAAGAAACAGGGTTCGGTCAATAAACGTATCTGGCTTGTCGGAGCTATTATTGGCGGCGCTTTGGGGCTTGCAGGGAATTTAACGGGCTGGCCACTCGCCATCGTGGGCGTGGTTTTGTCTGCCATGTTTGCCTGGTTTTCCAAGACGAGTCAGATGGAAAATCCATCTGTGATCCCGAAAAGAGAAAATTCGTTAAAATGAGCGCCTGGCAAAGTCCGCCACGACGATCGCGGGAACCATTGGTTCACGAGGAAAGTCCGGACTCCATAGAGCACCGTAGCAGCTAACGGCTGCCTGCCGCAAGGTACGGATTAGAGCAACAGAGACGAGCCGGCGTTAGGGTCGGGTGAAACGGGCAATCTCTACGGGGAGCAACATCAAATAGGCAACCGCTGATCCTGCTCGGGGAGGTTGCGGGTAGATGGCTTGAGGCAAGGCGCGAGTTTTGTCCTAGATGAATGATTGTCGGTCGAGGATGCTTTTTCTCGAAACATAATCCGGCTTATCGGTGGGCTTTGTCTTTCCTGTCTTTTTTTCAAAAACGCATTCTTTTGCCTTTAGGCTAAAAAATCTTTCCCGTTCTTATACCGTCCGTTGTTGGGTGGAGTAGGATTATCGACGCTAAAAGCGTTTGATTCAATCAAACCTAAAAGATCAACGATCTCTCGTTAGGTCGCACGCGGATGAAGGTATCGGTCAATGCTTTCATCCGCGTTTTTTTGAAAAAATCCCCGAAAGGTGAAACCTTTCGGGGCAAGTGGCGGCAAGGTGCCCATCGCCGCCTTTTTCAGAGAAAGAAAATAATTAGGCTACAGGAATGATCGGAATAATTTTTGGACCTTTCCCGGCATCTTTTTTTGCCATGCGCTTCATCCAGCAATACATACCGTAGAGGATGCCAAGAGCAATCACTATGCAGACGATTGAATAGACTGGTGCAGCGGCAAAGTTAGCCACACGGTAAAAGATGGTGGCGGAAGAGTAGCCGAGCGCCAATGTCCAAGCGCACGCAAAAAGTGTCCATTTTGTTCCTACTTCACGATAGATTGCAGCAACAGCGGCTACACACGGGACGTAAAGCAGGACCATCAGGAGATAGGCAAAGACCGCGGAACTTGAACCAAACAAAGTTTTGATCGTGTCAATTGTGCCAAGGGATACGCCTTGCTCCTCAGCGGCAGAAGCTTGATCCGAGAGATCATCAACGCGAATACCCAGGGGATCCGATAACGCTCCGGCTAAACCGGCGAAGTTTTCACCAATTGTGCCAACCGCTTCAGAGAAGGTATCCGAGAGAGAGAATCCTCCTTCTTCAGCAGGCTCATCACCGGTTGCGGCAGCTTCTTCGTGAGCCTTATCAACGGCCAATGTGTCGTAGAGCGAATTAAGCGTACCGACTACTGCTTCTTTGGCGAAAATGCCAGTAAACACACCGACGGCGGCAGGCCAGTTCTCTTCCTGAATGCCCATGGGTTCAAAGACCGGAACAATGGTTTTGCCGATTTGCGAGAGAACAGATTTTTCACTGTCTTCATTACCGAAGGAGCCGTCCGTACCCATGGAATTTAAGAATGCCAGACATGCCACGATGACAACAATCACTTTACCGGCACGGAACATGAAGGTGCGGACACGATCCCAAGTGCGAAGCATTACACCTTTGAGAGTCGGAATGTGGTACGGTGGCATTTCCATGACAAAAGCGCTGGCAGCGCCGGGAAGAGCCGTACGTTTTAAGAGATAACCCGTCAAGATGGCAGCGGCAATGCCGATGAGATAGAGACCAAAGACCAGGTTTTGACCGTTTGTCGGCCAAAAAGCCGTGGCAAAGAGAACGTATACCGGAAGGCGTGCACCGCAGCTCATAAACGGCGTCATCATGACGGTGATAATACGATCACTGGCACGGTCCATTGTGCGTGTGGCCATGATAGCGGGCACGTTGCAGCCAAAGCCGACTAAAAGCGGAACAAAGGCTTTGCCCGGAAGTCCGAGCGCGCGCATCAGGCGGTCCATGACGAATGCGGCACGAGCCATGTATCCGGATTCTTCCAAAATGGCTAAGAATAGGAACATGAAAAAGACAACCGGAATGAAGGTGGAAATGGTTTGCAAGCCACCGCCGATACCGTTAGACAGAAAGACCGTGAGCCACTCAGGCGTTCCCCAAGAGGCAAGAAGTTGTCCCAGACCGTCCACAAAGATGCCGCCCACTAAAATATCGAAAAAGTCGATGAAGACAGCGCCGAAATTTTGGGTAAAGAGGAAGGTCAGGTACATGATCAACAAAAAGATCGGCAACCCCATCCAACGGTTCAGGATGATGCGGTCGATACGGTCGGTCAAGGTACCCGTGACATCGCCTTCGCGGATGACCACTTTTTCAGCGATTTGGGAGACTAACTCGTAGCGGGCATTAGTGATTTCAATATCGGTGTTGCCTTCAAAATGCTGATCTGTTTCTTGGACAACTTGATGCACTTTTTCGAGATTAATGCCTTCGAACTTATCCTCAATGCCCGGAGCATGTTCAAGAAACTGTATGGCAAACCAGCGGCCGTTTTCTTTAAGTCCCAATTGAGCGGAAATGAGATCAGCGGCCTTTTCAATCACTTCGTCATATTGAACGGTAACGCGTGTTGTGACAGGCGCATCAAGAAACTTCACCAGAGCCTTCTTAAGGTCTTCGATACCTTTGTTACGGTTGGCAACAAGACCGATAACCGGGCAACCCAGTTGTTTTTCTAAGGCATCCAAATCCAGTTTGATTTTGTGTTGTTTAGCAATATCGAGCATGTTGACGACAACGATCATCGGTACATGCATTTCAATTAGCTGACTGGTGAGGTAAAGGTTACGTTCGAGGTTAGAGGCATCGACAATATTAACGACTACTTGTGCTTGACCGCTTAAGAGATAATCGCGAGCGACGATTTCATCTTCGCCAGAGACGGATGTCGGGGTCACTGAATAAATACCGGGCAAGTCCACAACTTCAATATCGTGGCCTTCGAAGGAGAAATTCCCGGTCTTTTTATCAACAGTGACGCCCGGCCAGTTACCGACACGCTGTCGAGAGCCAGTGAGAGCATTAAATAACGTTGTTTTGCCGCAATTGGGATTGCCGATAAGGCTGATGATATGTTGACTCATTACTGCAAACTCCTTCATTAACCGATCGGGTCGATATCAAGGATTTCAGCCTCGTCTTTGCGAACGGTGATGAGGCAGCCGCGAATGCGGATTTCAATAGGGTCGCCGAGTGGAGCAACGCGGACGACTTCGAGAGCGCTTCCCGGTGTAACACCTAGCATCAGTAAGCGTCTGCGGTATTCAGGGGTCGAAGTGGTCATGGATTTCACACGACCCTTAGCTCCGATCGCCATGTCTTTCAATTGCATATTCCGATTCCTTTTAATAGACAAAGATCTTTTTGGCCGTTTCGTAGTTGACACCAATTCTGGCGTCACCGATTGCCAAGAGAAGGGGTTCGTTTAGTGCGCGTTGTAAAACACGTATCGTTCCGCCCTGATGCAGTCCCAATTGCGACAGTTTTTCCTGTTCGGAAACATCAAGCTTCATTCGAACAACTGTCACATTGGTCATCAGGTCCGATTCGGTTAGAGGATGAATTTGAGACATAGTTTTTTTCATGATCATGGCACCTGCGTCCGGGATTGGACGCCAGATCTAAGTCGCAATCGTAATAGGAATTAATCTCAATATCAAGAGCGAATTAGGTTATTTTATCTAAGAATTGAGTGAAATTTTTTCTTTAGAAAATCATATAAATCTATATAAAACAAATAGATAAATTAAATAGAAATAATTATTAATAGTGTTTCAATAAAATTAATTATTGTCCTAGCTGACGATTTTTAAAGATTAAAAAATACAGTAGGAAATGGATAACTATATTGATAAATAAAGAAATTATTCTTAGATGTAAGCAGAAGTACTTATTGAATTGAAGGATAAATAAGAATAAAGTTACGAAATAAGAACTATTCTCATTAAAGGAAATGGCATGAACTCATTTAAAAAGTCTTCTTTTGCTGTGGCTTTGATGGTGGCTGTGGGTTCAGCCCAAGCGGCTTCCGTTGAAGTATATGGTACGGTTGATACCGGTCTGCTCTATACGCATGAGTCAAGGGATTCAAAAGATAATAATGGAAAAACCCACGAAAGTGCGGACAACTGGGGTGTGGCCAGTGGAACGAATACGGCCAGTGTGATCGGGATCCGTGGTATGGAAAATATCTCCGATGATCTTTCTGTCGGTTTTGTGTTGGAAAACAGTTTCAATTCCGATGACGGCTCTTTTGCTGAAGAAAATACGCTTTTTGACAAAGAGGCTCAGTTATTTGTTACTTCGTCTTTTGGAACGGTGAGCCTTGGGCGTATGGGAGCGCTGACAGCCGGTGAAGGAACCTATGACATCTTTATGGTCAACGGGGATGCCATGGACGGTGGCTATGCTGACTACATAGGTGCTGGTTACTGGATGGATCGCGGTATTTATGACAACATGATCTCTTTCCAATCACCTGAGTTCGCCGGTATTACTGCCTTCGCTCAATATTCTTTCGGTACCTCGGGCGACGATATGGTGCCATCACGTGATAAGGAACGTTATGCGGCTTTGGGAGCCACTTTTAGCGCCGGAAATTTTTCGGCGGTGGCTGTCGTGGATACCGTGATGAAAAACCGTCAGACAGTTACCGGTTACGACAAGGCGATTGATGATGCGATGGCTTTCAGCATTGGTGCCAATTATGACATGGGCTTCATGAAGCCTTTCATCGGTTTCCAATACGGCCAGCATGAACAAATGATCGGTGGCGTTCCCGTGGTTGAAACGGACGAAACAGAAAGCTATGTGGGTGATCTTGACGGTTATGCCGTGGCTGTGGGTTCCGCCTTCCCTATTTGGGGCGGTGAATTGCAGGTTTCTGTTTACTACGCCGATGGAGACGGGAAAGCTTACAGCTACTACCAAGACGATACGACTCAATCGCCTGAAGTTTCCAAGATGAATGTGAAGCGGTATGGTGTGGCACTATTCCACAATTATGAATTGAGCAAACGCACGAGTCTGTATGCTGGCATCGGTTACGACTATCAGGAGTACGACGGAAGCGATGTGAATTCAAGCGAAAAAGAACACTTTGAGCAAGACAGCGTTCAAGTAGGTGTCGGTCTCGTTCATAACTTCTAATTCGGTCACCTCGAACGAGGCTAAAAATAAAAATGCCACTCGAAATCAAAAATCCGAGTGGCATTTTCCGTTAATGAGCTGAATCATTGGCGGCTTTAATTTTCAATTCGCCCCTCAAAGTCACATCACGAATTGTGTAGGGGATTGAAATATTTTCCTGATTAAAGCGTTCAAGGATTTCCTTCATAATCGTTGAACGTAAAACAGATGTGCCGTTTTCTGGATCTTTTACCCAGAAACTTAATTTCAGATTGATTCCGTCATTGCCGAAACCGGAAACCACAGCCCACGGTTGGGGCGTTTCCAAAATTCGAGCTTGTTTTTTGGCGATATCAACCAAAATTGCCAATGCGCGGTTAACGTCACATTCGTAACCGATACTTGTTTCAACGGTCGCAACAGAGGCTCTGTCTGTGAACGTGAAATTTTTTACGTTTTGGGTGACAAAGGTTTCATTCGGAATAATCATCTCTTCTCCTGAAAAATTTCTCAGGACTGAGTAACGAGTTTTAATTTGAGTGATTTTTCCATTAAAACCACCGACTTCCACTGTATCGCCAATTTTGACCGAATGGTCGAAAAGAATAATGAAACCAGAAATGTAGTTGGAGGCGATTTTTTGCAACCCAAAGCCCAGGCCAACGCCGATTGCACCACCGAAGACACTCAAAATGGTTAAATCCAAGCCTACGGAAGATAGCGATATCAAAATGGCGATGGCTATGAAAGCGATGTGGATGAGGCGTGATAAGACAATTTTGAGATTGTTGTCGATATCTTTTGCTGAATAAAGGGCGCTATCGCATAGGCCTGAGAGCCACTGAGCAATCAAAACAGACACAATGACAGTGATAATGCCCACAACAAGAGCCCAAAGGGTCAGAGAATCAGGGCCGACGGGCAGATTGATTTCTCGCATGGCTTGGATAAATTTCGGCAATACACCGACAATTTCCAAGACCGCCAGAATCCAAAAGAGGATATAAAGCGGTTTTTTAATTTGCAGCAAAACGCTATCGGGCGCAATAAAAGCGCCGAATACCTGAATTAAAAATACCAACAGTGCCCAGGCGTAAAAGATTTGGTAACCGACATGAATGAGATTGAAGTTATTATCTGTTAACAATCCCATATCAGAGATTGTGCTGGCACCAAGAGAGAGAAATAGCGCTGCAAAAATAGAGAAGAAAAGTTTTCGTGTCAGTTCTAAAGAAAATCGGCAAAGTTTGTGACTGATCGTTTCTTTGGAGAAGTTTTCTTCCCAAGTAGCCACTTTTTGACTGCAAACTCGTGCGACAAAATAAGACAACAAGACTGCAACGACAATAGCCAACACTTGATACCAAAAAGCGCTTTGGGTTAATTCTCGGGCTAAAAAATCAATGATGCTGCCCACAAAGGCCATCATGTGTTGCATAGATACTTCTTGCATTTTGTTTATTCTCAAAACAGTCACTATGAGCCTAGTCTAGCGAAGCTTTTAATTAATTCAAGGAAAATGTGAACCGTTTGGTGACAGAGTGTAGCTGTAGTCAAAAGGCTATTTTTGGGGGTTATTTTTTTGTTTTGGCCCCTGTATCATAAGGGAGGAATTTTTAGCGCTTATGCTTTAAACAAAGGATTGGTTATGCAAAATCTTGACAAAATCATGAAACCTCGCGCTATTGCGGTCATTGGCGCATCGACCAAGGCACACACGATTGGTTCGGACATTATGAAAAGGCTGCAGGAGTACGGCTTTAAAGGCAAGATCTATCCCGTCAATCCAAAGGGTGGGGTCATCGAAGGTTTGCAAGCTTATCCAACCGTATTGGATGTGCCGGGAGAAGTGGACTTGGCCATCGTGGTGGTTAACGCCAAATTTGTCCTCTCCACTATCGACCAGTGCCACGAAAAAGGAGTGGGCGGCTTATGTGTGATTAGTGCCGGTTTTAAGGAAACAGGAAAAGACGGGGCGGAACTGGAAAAGGCTCTGTTGGAGAAAGTTCGTGCCTATGGCATGCGCTGTGTCGGCCCGAATTGCTTAGGCGTGGTTAATACCCATCCGGATATTCGGATGGATGGTTGTTTTGCTGAAAGTTTGCCTGAGCGTGGTGGCATTGGTTTTGTGTCCCAATCCGGTGCGTTGGGCGGAGGTATTTTAAATATCCTCAAAGATTTGAATTTAGGTTTTGCCCAATTTATTTCCATTGGCAATCAGGCTGATGTCAACGCTGAAACCGCTATTGAATATTGGGAAAATGAAGACGATGTGAAGCAGATTTTGCTTTATATGGAATCCATTCAAAATCCTGCCAATTTCAGAACACTGGCAAGCCGCGTATCCAAGAAAAAACCGATTTTGGCGTTAAAAGCTGGTCGCAGTGCGGCTGGCGCCAGTGCCGCTTCTTCTCACACCGGTTCTTTGGCCGGAGCCGATAAGGCGGCTCACGCACTTTTAACGCAGTCTGGGGTGATCCGTGAATACTCATTGGAAAATCTCTTTGCAACGGCCAAGGTATTTGCCAATTGCCCGATTCCCAAAGGAGATCGAGTAGCCATTATTACCAATTCCGGCGGTCCCGGCATTATGGCAACAGATGCTGTTTGCGAATACGGTATGAAGATGGCGCCATTGTCGGAAGAAACGAAGGCTAAGTTGCGCGCATTCCTGCCGGCTGCCGCTTCGGTTAAAAACCCTGTCGACATGATTGCTTCGGCACCGATTGAACACTACAAGCAAACGGTTGAGACCGTTTTGGCTGATGACAATGTTGACATGGTCATCGTCATCTATTTGCCGTTCTTGGGCTTAAAGGATATTGATGTGGCTCGAGCGGTCATGGAAATTAAGGCTCAGCATCCTGAAAAGCCGATTGTCGGGGTCTTCATGACAAAGAGTGAGTTCTTCTCGCAATTGTCTGACATGCAGGTAAATGTTCCGTTCTTTATGTATGCCGAGCAGGCAGCCGATGGTTTAAATCGACTCAATCAACAGCGTATTTGGGTTCAAAAGCCCTTGGGAACATGTCCTGAATTTACCGTGAATCGTGAACGCGCCCGCGAAATCATTATGCAAAGCGCCTCTCAGGGGCGTGAGCAATTAACGACTCGTGAAAGTATCGATGTGTTGGATGCGTACGGTATCCGTGTTTGTCGTTCAGGTTTTGCGGTCAATGAAGAGGAAGCCGTCGCCATCGCTGACAAAGTGGGCTACCCCGTTGTGATGAAGATGACCTCCAAGACGACCTCTCACAAGACGGATGTGGGCGGTGTTCGCGTCAACATTCAAAACGCCGATCAATTACGAGCTCAATACCGTGATTTGATCGCCAAACTTAAGGAAAAGAACCTGCTTGAGGGTTTGGAAGGCGTGATTATCCAAGAAATGGTGAAGGGTAGCCGTGAAATGGTTTGCGGTGTTGCGACCGACCCGCAATACGGTCATATGGTTATGTTTGGTTTGGGTGGTGTTTTCATCGAAGTGATGAAAGACGTTACATTCCGCATGGCACCGCTTACCGATGTTGATGCCGATGAGATGATCCGTGGTGTCAAGGCTTATAAGCTGCTTGAAGGCGCACGCGGGACAACGCCGGCTCAAATGGATCAATTGCGGGAATGCCTATTGAGAATTTCTCAATTAGTGAAAGATTTCCCGGCTATCACGGAATTAGACATCAATCCTTTGATTATTAGTGAAAAGAACGGGGAAGGTATTGCCGTTGACGGTCGTATCAAGGTCAATTTAGAAAAACTCTAATCTGAGAGTGTGAGAAAGGGGCGCTTCGGCGCCCTTTTTTTGTCGAAAAAACAGATCACAGCTGTCAAAACGTTTTTTAGTGCAAAACTAGTTGTTTTTAAGGATCAGAACAACAACATCATGTATGCAATAGCCTTTAGGCAAATTTCTCTGAAAAAAATAATGGAAATTCCTTGACTTAGTATTCATATCCTTTTAAATTTCCGTGTAAGAAAGTGGGAAAAAGTGGAGGTTTGTGCCTAAAAAGGTGCAAACTGCTTTTGTGTTTTTACATAAATTGCCGTGGGTGGACTGATGTTTCAGGGCACATCTTTACTCGTGCTGGATGCAAAAGGTCGTCTCTCGTTACCAGCGAAGTATCGGGAGAGCCTTCTTGTACCTTGCCAAGGGGAAGTGACCCTAACACGTCATCCGGACGGCTGCGTATTGATCTATCCCCGTGGCGTTTGGGTGCAACTAAGTGCGAAGCTTGCCGCCCTTCCCTATGCGGCTCGCACGCTGCAGCGCATCATGTTGGGCAGCGCCTTTGACGTCAATGCCGATGCTTCGGGACGACTGTTGGTGCCAAGCGATTTACGAAGCCTCTGCAGTCTTAACCGTGAAGTGACTTTGGTGGGCTTGGGTAACCATTTTGAATTGTGGGATCAAGCGAAATACATGCAGTTTGAACAAGCGGAATTACAGAAAGGATTGCCGCCGGAAGTGTTTGATTTAGTGCTTTAGGAGAGGGTGAATGGATAAGCGCTTCACTCACCTTTCCGTTATGGCAGAGGTGGCGCCGCCCTTGGTGGTAACGGATCCAGACGGAACGTACGTTGATGCAACGTTCGGCCGAGGGGGACATTCGCGCCGCATTCTTTCGCTCCTGTCACCTAAAGGAAAACTCATCGCATTTGATCGTGATCTGCAAGCCATTGAATCTGCTAAAGAAATTGTAGATGATCGCTTTACAATCATTCATGCTCCTTTTTCCCGCATGCGTGAGGAGTTAGTTCTAAGGGGAATTCAATCTGTCCATGGTGTCTTCATGGACATCGGTGTTTCAAGTCCGCAAATTGATGACGCTAGCCGCGGTTTTTCATTCCGAATGGATGGCCCGCTAGACATGCGCATGGACACAAGCTGCGGAGAAACCGCGGCTCAATGGCTTGCCAAGGCTAGCGAAGAAGAAATCGCTCGAGTCATCCACACGCTTGGAGAAGAGCGATTTGCCAGACGAATTGCTCACACTATTGTTCAGACTAGAAGCCAGACACCCATTGAGACCACTCAGCAATTGGCTCAGTTGGTTGCTCAAGTGGTGCCTGCTAACAAAAAGGATCCCACGCAAAATCCGGCCACAAGAACTTTTCAGGCCATACGGATTCACATTAATAGTGAACTTGATGAGCTCTCCTTGGCGCTTAACGCGGCAATGCAATTGGTCGATGACGAAGGACGCATCGGTGTTATTACTTTTCATTCGCTTGAAGATCGAATCGTAAAGCGTTTTTTTGATGAAAAAGCGCATCCTGAAAAAGCGTTGGATTCGCGTTTGCCGTTAAGAGCGGATCAATTGCCGCAGCCTGAGTTAAAGGATATCAAGAGGGTTTTACCCAGCCAGGAAGAATGCGATTCTAATCCTCGTGCAAGAAGCGCAATTTTGCGCTTGGCCACGCGCGTTCGTGCGGGGAGGCTGCCATGATTCGATTGGAATTAATGCGCCGCATTCGCCAAAACGCCAATATTCTCATTATTGCGTTGCTGACGGTCACGCTCGTTTGGCTTGCATTACTTATTGTCAACAATCAGTACAAAGTACGTGCTTTGATCAGTGATATTGAGCAAGAGCAGGAGCTTTCTCGCCGTTTGCTCGACGAACAGCGGGAAATCAATATCGAATTGGCTAAAGTGACACTTCCGGGCTACATCGCTTCCGGCGCAAACGAGATGGGACTGGAGCCCGCTCGAAATGAAAATACCGTTATTTTGCAGCCTAAACCGGTGCCGCGTTTTGTGACACGAAAAGAAGGGGATCCGTCATGATGAGAGAATCCCTGATGCGGCAGTTGCTCAATTGGCTCAAGAGGCGGTGGCACAAATTCTGGAGCGAAGATACGGCTCCGCGTATGCCTAAACGTTCTAAAGAACGCGATAAAGAATGGATGGCCTTGGAAATCTCCCAGAAGCGTTCGCACATGGTGCTTGGCGCCTTGGTGGGGATTTTTGTCGTCTGTTTTTTACGTGCAGGTTATTTACAGTGCTTTAACACGGAATTTCTGCAAAAGCAGGGCGAAGTACGTTACGCCAGAACGCTTGAAATTGCCGCAGGCCGTGGTCAGATTTTTGATAGAAATGGAGTGGTATTGGCGGCTTCCTTGCCGGCTAGAAGTATTTGGGCAACAACGAATTTAGTCACGGCAACGCCTCAACAAATCAGTGAATTGTCAGATTTGCTTGGGGTCTCGGAACGTACACTTCAAAAACGCTTGGCTCGTAAAGACGCCTTTGTCAACTTAGCCCGCCAAGTCGATATGGATGTAGTCCGTCGTGTGCAGGCAATGCACTTGGAAGGACTCACCTATTCACCTGACGTTAAGCGTCACTATCCGGGTGGTGAAGTTTCTGCTCATATTGTTGGTTTCAATAATCGAGAGGATCACGGCCAAGAAGGCGTGGAGTTGGCCAATGATAAAACGTTGACGGGTCAAAACGGCTCGCGTAGGGTGATTCGGGACCGATTGGGCCACGTTATCGAAGAAATGTGGACTCAGGAGCCTGTTCCGGGTAAAGACCTGCATCTTTCCATTGACTCTCGTATTCAGTACATCGCTTATTCTGCCGTTCGTAATGCTGTTGAGAAACACCAGGCAAAGGCCGGGGCGGTGGTTGTGGCTGACTCGATTACCGGTGAAATTTTGGCCTTAGTCAGTTGGCCAGGATTTGATCCCAACGACCGCAGTACATTTGTGTTTGACAAGATTCGCAACCGCGTGGTGACGGACACATACGAGCCGGGTTCTATTATGAAGCCTTTTGCTATTGCTAAGGCTTTGGATATGGGTATTGTGCGTCCGGATAGTCTTATTGAGACGGCGCCGGGCAGCATCATGGTGGCCGACCGCAAGATTAGTGATACTCGCAATTTTGGTTTGCTGACGGTTTCACAAGTGATTGCAAAGTCTTCCAACGTGGGGACTGTCAAGATCGCTTTGCAGATTCCTGCACAAACATTGTGGGAAACCTACAGTCGACTAGGTTTCGGTCAAGCCCCGCAGGTCGGTTTCCCCGGTGCGGTAGCCGGTCGTTTGCGTCCTGCGAAAACGTGGGGTCCTGTTGAGCAGGCTACCATCTCGTATGGTTACGGTTTATCAACCTCGCTTATGCAAATTGCCCAGGCCTATACGGTTTTTGCCCGTAATGGTGATGTCATTCCGCTGACATTGATGAAGCAAGACCACCCGGCCGCAGGTGAGCAAGTCTATCGGCCCGAGGTTGCCCGTCAAATGCGAGCCATGATGATGACGACAGTGCATCGAGGCGGCACAGCCTCTCGCCTTAAAGTGACGGGGTATACGGTAGCCGGTAAGACGGGTACGGTCTACAAGGTAAAAAATGGTGAATATGTGAAAGACTACGTCGCCTCCTTTGTTGGCGTGGCCCCGGCTACACAGCCTCGGTTGGTAGTGGCTGTCATGATTGACGAGCCGAAGGACTCCGGGCACGTGGGCGGCGTGGTGGCTGCTCCGGTATTTGGAGAAGTCGTAGAAGCCGCCTTGCGGACTCTGCTTGTGAATCCGGATGATCCGATGATGGTGGCCGGCGGCGGGTTATTGGCCAGAACAACTCATTAATTGGGATGTCTTTGAAGCAACAATAAAGGCAGACCCTGTACTCAATAGTGAATCCTATGATCGACAACATCCAATCTTATGTCCGATTGTTAAAGCGTTTAGCTCCTCAAGCAAATCACTTGACACTAGACTCAAGAAATTTGCGGGAGGGGGATGCCTTTTTTGCCGTTCCGGGGCTGCACCGTGACGGTAGAGATTTTTTAGCTGATGCTGCGACAAAAGCGTGCGCGTTGGTCTACGAAGATGACGGACAACGCAGGACATTTGGGGTACCGGCTATTGCCGTTCCGGAGTTGGGAAAACACTTGGGTGAGTTTGCCGCCGATTTTTACCATGATCCGAGCAGCAAACTTTTTACAGTCGGTATAACTGGCACAAACGGTAAAACGACGTCTTCGCATTGGATGTCCCAACTTTTTTCATTGTTGGGGCAGAGATGCGCGGCCATTGGAACGATAGGCTGTTTTATGGACGGACAGTCCTATGAAAGTGCGCCGTTGACAACCCCGGACGCCCTGACTATGCAGGGACTTTACAGGAAACTTTTGAAAGCCGAGGCAAAAGCGGTTGCCTTAGAGGCAAGTTCCATTGGTCTTGAGCAGGGACGGCTTCAGGGGACACGTTTTGATGTGGCGGTATTTACCAATTTGACCCGTGATCATTTGGACTACCACCATGACATGCAAGCTTATGAAAGCGCCAAAGCGATTCTCTTTGATTGGCCGGGTCTTCAGCATGCAGTCATTAACATCGATGATGAGGCCGGTGTCAGGATGGCTGAACGCTGCGCTCACCGCGGGATTCATACGATTGTTACAAGTATGCGGGGAGCCATCGCTTTGACGGGAACGCATTTACTGTCAGCCGAAAATGTCCGTCCGATGCCTGAAGGGATGCTGTTTGATATTGTCTATGGTTCAGAGCGTCAAACGGTGCATTTATCTATTTTCGGAGCTTTTAACGTTTCAAATTTGCTGGGAGTTGTCGGGGCAGCTTTGTGCCGTGGTTTTTCCCTTGCCGAAATTGTTGAAAAATTACCCCTGTTGGTTGCTCCGGATGGACGCATGCAAAAGGTTCCCTATGAAGGAGCCGCTTTGGCAATTGTGGATTACAGCCATACGCCCGATGCTGTTCAAAAAGCCCTCGAAGCATTAAAGGGTGTGGCTAAAGTTCGTCGCGGCAAGCTCTGGATTGTTTTGGGAGCGGGAGGTGATCGCGATGCCGGCAAGCGCCCGCTCATGGCCAAAGTGGCTGAAGAGAATGCTGATTACGTTATTCTTACAAGCGATAATCCAAGAACAGAAAATCCGGATAGCATCCTAAGACAAATGGCGGCAGGCCTAAAAACACCGCAACTGATCATTGCCGATAGGCGTGAAGCTATCCATGAAGCTATTAAGCGAGCAAAGCCGGAGGATGTCGTACTTATTGCCGGCAAAGGCCATGAGCAGTATCAGGAGATCAATGGAGTCAAACATCCATTTAGTGATGTGGTTGAAGCACGAAATGCACAACGGTTGAAGAATCCGCCTGCTGACACACTTTTAAATGTGAAATTCTTATCGAACTTGTTGCCGGGTTCTCACCTGTATGGCAGTGATGTTCCTTTTACGAATGTTTGTACGGACACCCGTCAAGTCACGGAAGGTTCTCTCTTTTTTGCATTAAAGGGGGAACGTTTTGACGGACATAACTTTGTTATGCAGGCTATGAGAGCCGGAGCTGCCGCTGTTGTGGTGGATCACGAGGTTTATTGTCCGTTGCCGCAAATTGTTGTCAAAGATGTCAAGTTGGCTTTAGGGGTTACTTCAGGTTTTTGGCGTCGTGGAAAATCTTTGGGATTAGTGGCTGTAGCGGGAAGCAATGGGAAAACAACAACCACGCAAATGATCGCCACTATATTAAAGATCCGTTATGGGGAACATGCGCTTGCAACAGAAGGCAATCTCAATAACGATATCGGCGTGCCGCTTATGCTTTGGCGCTTGCGTGATCATCACGAGACAGCTGTTATTGAGACAGGAATGAACCATGTCGGAGAAATGCGCTACTTAAGCGGTCTGGTGCAACCGACCATCGCCGTTGTTACCAATGCTCAGCGCGAGCATCAGGAATTTTTGCAAAGTGTTGAAGCGACAGCGAGAGAAAATGGTGAAGTATTCCGAGTTTTGCCACCAAACGGTATCGCGGTCGTTTCAGCTGATGATCCGTGCCGTTCGATTTGGCTTGAGATGGCACAACATACCAATGTAATGACTTTCGGTATTGATGCTACGGCAGACGTTAACGGTTGCGTGAAAACGGAAGCCAACGGTATGAAGGCGCTAATTAAGACGCCAATTGGAACCTTTGAAGCCAAAATGAAGGTCAGAGGTGAACACAATTTTAAGAATGCCTTGGCTGCTACGGCGGTTTGTTTGGGACTAAATGTTTCACTTGAGATTATTCGTCAGGGACTTGAAGCTTTTGAAGCAATAAAAGGTCGAGGTCAGGTTCATACGGTGGGAGGCTTAACAGTCATTGACGACGCCTATAATGCCAACCCCGATAGTATGAAAGCGGCGATTGATCTATTAACAAGTTATCCCGGCCCTCGTTTTTTGGTGGCTGGCGATATGGCTGAATTAGGTAGTAAAAGCATCGAATATCATGAGGAAATCGGCGCTTACGCAGCCGAAAAGCACATTGATGCATTTTTTGCCATAGGTGAACATATGCGTTACGCTGTCGAAAAGTTCCGTGAACTGTCTCCCCAGGCGCGTTCACTATGGATGGATGATCGTGACCAGTTTATGGAGGCGGTCATCGAAGAAAGTCACCACTGCCGAACGGTTAGTGTCAAAGGTTCAAACTGCATGAAACTTACAACAGTTGTTAAAGCCTTAGTGGTAGACGCTACAAAGAATAAAAAGGATTAAAGAATGCTCTTGGAATTATTTCGTTGGCTCGGAGAAGATATCAGAGCTTTCCAGGTGTTTAACTACTTAAGCTTACGAGCGGTATTGGCAGCACTCACCGCTCTGGCTATCGGTTTTATGGCAGGCCCGGCCACGATTCGTTATTTACGTGCGATGAAAATGGGGCAAGCTGTCCGCACAAACGGTCCGAAGACCCATATTGTCAAAGATGGAACGCCAACCATGGGCGGTGTTTTAATTCTGATTGCGATTGGTTTATCGACGTTGCTTTGGATGGATCTGAGTAACCGTTTTGTTTGGGTGGTTCTCTTTGTGACGCTCGGTTTTGGGTGGATCGGTTGGGTGGATGATTACCGTAAGGTTGTTCACCATGATCCAAAAGGCATGAGCGCTAAAGAAAAATTCGGTTGGCAGTCTTTAATCGGCATTATTGCCTCGGTTTATCTGGCTTTTGCGATCAGCGCGCCTAATGACATTCATGTGGTGCATATGCTTATCGGTTGGATTGAATCGGGTTTCCCCATGCAGATGCCGCCGCATGCTGACTTAATCATTCCGTTCTTTAAGCACTTTGCTTATCCGCTCGGTATTTTCGGCTTTATCGTACTGACTTTCATTGTGATTGTCGGAACAAGCAACGCGGTGAATTTAACTGACGGCTTGGATGGATTAGCCATTTTGCCAGCGGCCATGGTGGGCAGTGCTTTGGGAATCTTTGCTTACGTTGAAGGCCGAGTGGACTTCGCTCATTACCTTTTGTTCCCCTATATCCCCGGTGCCGGTGAGTTGGTTGTCGTCTGTGCGGCTTTGGCAGGAGCGGGACTGGCCTTCTTGTGGTTTAACGCTCACCCAGCCCAAGTTTTCATGGGCGATGTCGGAGCCTTGGCCTTAGGTGGAACATTGGGAACGGTGGCTGTTATTACTCGTCAGGAATTCGTTTTGGCGATTATGGGCGGTATTTTCGTTGTTGAAACGCTCTCCGTGATGATTCAGACAACGTATTTCAGGCTCTCGGGCGGTAAGAGAATTTTCTTGATGGCGCCGATTCATCATCACTTTGAGTTGAAGGGATGGAAGGAAACGCAGGTGGTTACGCGTTTTTGGATTATCACTTTCATCCTTGTACTGATTGGCTTATCGACGTTAAAGATTCGTTAAAAAGGCGAAGATTATGCAGCAGAAAGCATTGGTGGTCGGTTTAGGAGCTTCTGGAGAAGCTTGTACGAAATTTTTGCTTAAACGGCAGTGGCAAGTCCGCGCGACAGATACCCGTAGCGAACCGCCCGCGCTTTCTCGCCTATCCGGTACGGAAGGCTTTAGCTTTGTTTCTTTGCAAGAGGCTCAAGCACAATTAAACGATTGCAATCTGTTGGTAATGTCTCCGGGAATTAGCCCTTGGCATTCTGCGGTTACTCCATTGGTGAGGTCAGCTCAATCTTTGGGAATCGAAGTGGTCGGAGAGATCGAACTTTTTGCCAGAGAGCTGGCTCGACTAAAAAGTGAAAAGGCTTATGAACCGAAAATAATTGCGGTCACCGGTACCAATGGCAAGACGACAACGACGGTGTTGACAACGAAAATGGCGGCAGCCTCCGGATTGAAAGCCGTTGCGGCCGGCAATATTGGTCCAAATGCGGTGACGGAACTGGATCGTTATTTGGAAAGTGGTGAATTGCCGGATGTTTGGGTGCTGGAACTGTCCAGTTTTCAATTGGAGACCACCTCATCGCTTGCGCCGGATGCGGCTGCACTTTTAAACATTACCCAAGATCATTTGGACTGGCACGGCGGAATGAATGAATATGTCGCGGCCAAAGGAAAAATTTTTGCTCATGAAAAAACGGCAAGAATTTTAAATCGTGACGATTCAACGGTGATGAATTTTGCTGCGCAGGATAGAAGAGTTTTTACTTTCGGAGCAACCGAACCGCAGCATCCCAATGAATGGGGATTGGTGAAAGAAGACGGTATCGTATGGCTTGCCTTCAATGAAGATGATTCTGTGCAACTGACCAAGCGCAAAGTTCTGGAAGGGCATGTTTTACAACGTTTGATGCCAGAAGACGCTTTGCACATCCGGGGGCGTCACAACAGCATGAACGCACTGGCGGCGTTGGCACTTATTTATGCTGCGGGTTTGCCCATCAGCGATGCATTGCGGGCGCTGGCTCAATACAGAGGTGAACCGCATCGAGTTGAATACGTAATGACCGTAAATGGGGTTGATTACATCGACGACAGTAAGGGGACCAATGTTGGTGCAACCGTTGCAGCTCTGGAAGGGCTAGGTGCCAACGGAATAAAATTGGTTGTGATTTTAGGCGGAGATGGAAAAGGACAAGACTTTTCTCCGATTGCGGATTCTATGGCGAAGCACGCTCGTGGTGCCGTTTTGATTGGTCGTGATGCACCTTTGATTGAGAAAGCCTTGCAAGGGGCACAGTACCCTATCATCCACGCCAAAGATATGCCGCAGGCGGTTCAGAAAGCCTCTGAATTAGCGCAGCCTCACGATTGTGTATTGTTGTCCCCTGCTTGCGCCAGTTGGGATATGTTTAAAGATTATGCACAACGTTCGGCTATCTTTATTGCCAGTGCTAAGGCTTTAGCCGGTGATGCTCAGCAATGATCAGCATTAAGAACTTTTTCCAAAATCGTAATAAAAAACATGAGGACTGGTCATCTCGGAGTTCTTTTGCGACCATTTCTTCAATTGACTACAGTGTCATCGCTGTCATTCTGGCCCTTCTGATTTTAGGGCTCATCATGGTTTATTCGGCTTCCATTTCACTGGGTGATTCGCCGAAATACCAGACTTCAGAGGGCTACTTTGCCGTTCGTCACGCCATTTATATTGTGATTGGATTAATGGCGGCTTTTTTCGTTTTTAAAGTCCCGTTATCTCGTTGGTATCCCCTTAGTTACCCTTTGGGGCTGTTTGGCATTTTGCTCTTAATTTCGGTGTTTGTGCCGGGGCTTGGACACGAGGTAAATGGCTCAACCCGTTGGATTGGGTTTGGCCCAATCAATCTTCAAGTTTCGGAAGTTGTTAAGTTTGTTTCGGTATTGGTGATTTCACACTTTGTGGTGACACGGCAAGCCTATATGCATTCATACACTCGCGGCTTAATTCCCGTCATGCTCTACATTGGAGCTGTGGCAATGCTGTTGTCGTTGCAGCCTGACTTGGGAGCTACGGTTGTCATCAGTGCGATTGTTTTGGGTGTGGTATTTTTAGGCGGCTTGAGTTGGAGCATCATTATCCCCTTCGGCATAGTGATTTTTGCCGTCATTGTTTTTTCAATTGCACTGTCGCCTTGGCGTACGGCACGTGTGTTTGCTTACCTCAATCCCTGGGATATCGAAAATCAATTAGGTAAAGCCTATCAGTTAACTCACTCGTTGATTGCTTTTGGCAGAGGAGAGCTTTTTGGTGTTGGTTTGGGGGCGAGTGTGGAAAAAATGCACTACTTGCCCGAAGCGCACACGGACTTTATCTTAGCCGTCATTGGTGAAGAGCTCGGACTAGTGGGATTCACATTTGTTTTATTGCTCTTTTATTGGCTAGTCAGGCGCGCTTTTGAGATTGGACGTCAAGCGGTGCGTTTGGAGTCCGTTTATTCCGGTCTTGTTGCCCAGGGTGTCGGGCTTTGGATTGGTGTACAAGCTTTGATTAATATTGGCGTAGCAATCGGTGTTTTTCCGACGAAGGGGTTAACTTTGCCGTTAGTAAGCTATGGCGGATCGTCAATCGTTGTAACGCTGTGCGCACTAGCCCTTTTACTGCGAGTTGACTATGAAAATCGCCTTCTGATGAGAGGAAAGAGGAGACGGTGATGCAAACAAAACATTTAATTATTGCAGCTGCCGGTACGGGCGGACATGTTATGCCCGGATTGGCTGTGGCTGAAGAAATGAAAAAGCGCGGTTGGACGGTATCATGGATTGGAACACCGGTTGGGATGGAATCGCGTTTGGTGGGTCAGAGAAATATTGAATTTGACGCTCTTGACTTTACCGGTATGCGGGGCAAAGGCATCAAGCACATGTTTACCGGTGCATTGAAATTGGTAAAAGCATGTTTTGCCGCCAAAGCACTTGTGGAAAAAAGACAAGCCAGTGCAATGTTTTCAACAGGGGGCTACATTGCCGTGCCGGCTGCTTTCGGAGCCCGAAGCAAAAATAAGCCGCTCATTATGATGAATTGTGATGCTGGTAGCCTCATGAGCGTGCGGGCTGTGATGCCTTGGGCTCAAGCGGTGATGTGCGGATTTGACGGCGAATGCGCTCATCGGGCTGGTTCCAAAGCGATTGTATCCGGCAATCCCGTCCGCGAAGATATTTTGGCTTTGCCCGAACCGCAACAACGTTATGCTGCCCGTACAGGAAAACTCAATTTATTGGTTTTCGGTGGTTCTCTCGGAGCCAAAGTTCTCAATGAAACAGTGCCGGCCGCTATCGCCAAATTCCCTTTAGAAGAACGTCCGATTGTTACCCATCAGTGTGGTAAAAATGCGGTTGAGGATGTTAAAGCTCTCTACGCGAAGTATGGAGTTGAAGCGCAAGTCATCAGTTTTATTGATGATATGGCAAGTGCCTACAATAAAGCCGATGTCGTTGTGTGCAGAGCTGGCGCAACAACAGTCAGTGAATTAACGGCGGGAGGAATTCCTGCGATATTGGTGCCTTTTGTTGTCTCGACAACTCAACATCAATTGGGTAATGCTCGCTACATGCAAGATGAAGGAGCGGGGATTTTGCTTGAACAGAAAGATTTAACCCCTGACTCACTCTATGAAAAATTAAGAAGTCTGACCCGTGAAGATCTTCTGACAATGGCTGACAAGGCCCGAAGCCTTGCAAAACGGGGGGCTGCGAAAACAGTAGCCGATACTATCGAACGTTTGGCAAAATTATAGTTTCTGGTGGTTTAACGAAGGCAAGTAAACAATGAGATTTGCGGTAAACAAAATCCACTTTGTGGGAATTGGCGGAACCGGTATGAATGGTATCGCCGAAGTTTTGGTGACTTTAGGTTACAAGGTGACAGGCTCGGACATGGCAACCAACGCGGCGACTGAACGCCTGAGTGGTTTGGGTGTTCAGATTTTTCATGAGCATGTTGCCGCAAACGTGAAGGGCGCAGATGTCGTTGTTATTTCTTCGGCTATTAAAGCGGATAATCCTGAGGTTGTTGCGGCTAGACAAGCTCGTATTCCGGTTGTTCCCAGAGCGGTAATGTTGGCTGAGTTGATGCGATTCAGAAGCGGCATCGCCATTGCCGGGGCTCACGGTAAAACAACGACCACTTCATTGGTTGCAAGTTTATTGGCAGCCGGCGGTCTTGATCCGACCTTTGTTATCGGCGGTCGTTTGAATTCAGCAGGAGCCAATGCCCGATTGGGCAGAGGGGAATTCATTGTGGCAGAGGCCGATGAGTCGGATGCCTCTTTCCTTTGTTTGTCTCCAGTGATTTCTGCAGTTACCAATATCGATGCTGATCATATGGATACCTATGATCATAACTTCGAAAAGCTCAAACAGGCATTTATTGATTTCCTGACAAGACTGCCGTTTTACGGCAAGGCGGTTTTGTGTTTGGATGATGAAAATGTTCGCTCCATCATCGCCCGCGTGCCGCGTTCTGTTGTAACTTACGGTTTAAGCGAAGAAGCGGACGTTCGAGCCATTAATATTCGTGCTGAAGGCACACAGATGTGCTACACCGTTTTACGTCAAGGACGAGAACCGCTAGATGTGCGTTTGAATTTGCCCGGTTTACATAACGTTCGCAATAGCTTGGCGGCTATTGCGATTGCCACAATGGTTGATGTGCCGGATGACAAAATTCAATTTGCTTTGGAAAACTTCACCGGCGTAGGAAGGCGTTTTAGCCGTTATGGTGAAATTGCTTTGCCGTCCGGCGGATCATTTACGCTGATCGATGATTACGGCCATCATCCGCATGAAATGAAGGCAACACTGGATGCTGTGCGCGGGGCTTTCCCGGGGCGTCGTGTATTGGTGGCTTTCCAACCCCATCGCTACACGAGAACGAGAGATTGCTTCGAGGATTTTGTTAAGGTTCTGAGCAGTGTTGAAGCTCTTGTGCTCGCCGATGTTTATCCGGCGGGAGAAAAGCCCATCGTCGGAGCCGATGGCCGATCACTTGCTCGTGCTATACGAATTGTTGGTCAAACGGAGTTGGTGTTTGTGGATACGCCTGCAGAAATGGATGACGCCATTATGAAATTGGCTCGTGATGGTGACGTAGTTGTGACCATGGGGGCAGGCAGCGTCGGCGGTGTACCGGGTCGTCTGCAAGCTCGTGCCGGTTTATCGAAATAATGAGGATACGATTAAATGCAAGAAGAGAAAAAGGAAATTAAGCCTGAAAGTTTAGGTAAGGTTGTATTGCTTCTCGGTGGAATGTCCAGTGAACGCGAAGTCTCATTGATGAGCGGAAAGGGCGTTTACGATGCATTGGTTGAGGCAGGCGTGGACGTTACGCGTTTTGACCCGAAGGAGCAGAGCATTTCTGAGCTTGAAAAGGGCGCCTTTGACCGCGCGTTTATTGCCTTGCACGGCCGCTATGGTGAAGATGGAACGATTCAAGGTGTTCTGGAATATTTAGGTGTTCCTTATACCGGACCCGGTGTTAAAACGAGTGCGATTGCCATCGATAAGAATTTGACCAAACAAATTTGGCGTGAACGTCAGATTCCCTGTCCGAAGGGAATGCTAGTGTCAGCTGATAGCGACTTACATTTCGTAATGCAGGAATTGGGACGTGATTTGGTTGTGAAACCTGCACGTGAAGGCTCTAGCATCGGTCTGACGAAATTAAAGGATGCTACTGTTGAAGAGTTGCACGAGGCCATTGAAAAAGCCTTGGTTTTGGATCGCCACGTTTTAGTAGAGGAACGGATTTTTGGGCGTGAATTGACGGTTGCTGTTTTAGGAGCCGGTCAAGACGCAAAAGTCTTACCCATTATCGAGATCATCGCTCCGAATGGTGATTACGACTACCAAAACAAATATTTCACGAATGATGTTCGTTATGAGTGCCCGGCGAAATTGTCCGATGATCTTCATGAAGATATTTCCCGAGCTTGTTTGAGCGCCTATCGAGCCTTGGGGGCACGAGGCTGGAGTCGAATCGACTTGATTTTGTCCGAGGACGGTTCGTTTAACCTTTTGGAAATGAACACTTCTCCCGGAATGACCGCGCACTCATTGGTTCCGTTGGCTGCCAAAAATGCAGGTATGAGTTATCAGGAATTAGTGCTTCAAATGTTGTCTGAAGCTCGTTTAGACTTTCCTCGTCACTAAAGAGTTCTGTTCTTGGGTTGATGAAACGGTTTTTTAAAGCGGTTTTAATTGCATTTGCGTTGGTATTGCTGCTTGCTGCTGTGGCAGTAAGCAGCTTTCCGCGTTATGTGGAAACTTTTTTTACCATTCGCTCTGTGGAATTATCCGGTGAAATTGACCACATCTCATCTTTGCATTTTCGTCGAGTTTTAGGCAACACAGCCTCGGGGACTTTTTTTAACGTTAATTTAGATGCTATCCGAGAGGCTGCGTTAAAGGCTCCTTGGGTTAAATCGGCAAATGTTAGGCGCGTTTGGCCCAATAAAATAAATATTGAAATTACCGAATATAAACCGCTTGCCTTATGGGAAGACGGGCGATTGGTGTCGGTTAACGGGGAGTTGTTTGCCGCCAATCCCGAGGAAGTGGATAACCCCTTGGCTTTACCCGAATTCTTCGGGCGAGCTGAAATGGTTGAAGAGGTAACGAGACGTTATAAACGCTTCAATAAAATGCTTCAGGTTGTCATGCCTAAAGCGCGTGTAACGGAAGTAAGCGTAAACGATCGTGATAGTTGGGCACTGGCCATAGCTTCAGACACCATTCCGCCCACTCGAATTGAATTGGGGGTAGAGCATGAAAATTGGACCCTTGAGGATAGATTTGGGATTGTTATCGTACAATATCCTGATGTGGTCAAATTGATGAAAGGACCACCGTCCAGTATTGATGCTCGGTATGAATTAGCCTTTTCGGCTACATTACCGGAAAAAAGTTTGAGGCAATATCGTTCACAGGCTGGTCGTCGCCAGGCGGCTGAATCCATTGCAGAGGCTAATAGGCAAAGTAACGCGCGATGAAAGAAAATAAAAAAATTGTCACCGCATTGGATATTGGTTCAAGCAAAATCCTTGCAGTTGTCGCCGAAGTCTATAAGGACGGTACGTTTCGAGTTCTGGCTCAAGGGCGTACCGAGTCTCAGGGAGTACTCGACGGAAATGTAACGAGTATTGAGGAGGTTCAGCCTCAGGTCAAGTCTGCTCTAGTCGAGGCTTTTGGTATTGCAGGCAAAATTCCCAGTAACGATGTTTGCACCAATATTTCTGGCAAATCTGTGGAAGGAAAGGACTCCAGTGCCGAAATGCCGCTTAGGGGCAGGACGGTGACGTTGTCGGACATGAAAAATGTCCAGAGTATGGCCCAGGATGCCGTTGAATTAAAAGAAGATCAGCGTTTGATTAAATCGGAGCTGTTGTATTACATGCTCGATAACCAAGACGAGGGTTATGTCGGCCAAAATCCGATTGATGCGAAAAGCTCTCGTATTTCCGCCCATATGCATTCGGCGGTGGCCAGTGCAGCTAATGCCTTAGCTCGTGTAAAAGTGATTCGTCGCAGCGGCATGGACATTTCCCGAATCCTTCCGGAAGCCTGGGCCAGTGGTTATGCAGTGCTTACGGAAGATGAAATTCAAAATGGTGTAGTGTTGATTGATATCGGGGCCGGGACAACAGATGTGGCGGTCTTTCAGGCCGGTCTTCCCCGTTTCACGTACACTTTAAATTACGGCGGTCGCCGCATAACTCAGCGAATCAGTGGCTTTGTGCATTGTTCCATGCAAGAGGCTGAATCCATTAAGAACAAGTTGGATCTGCGTTGCTCTCCGGAAGATGAAGAGGTCATTCTCTACCGTGCACCTCTGGAAGAGGGAGGTAAAAAGTACTCCAAGCTCGAATTGTCAAAGATGGTTTACCACGAGATTCGCAGTTTGAATCTGACTATTGGTAAAAAACTCTTTGAGGCCGGATGGTACAAGTCTGTTAATGGTGCGCCATGCAATACGCTCACGGGTGGCATTGTGCTCACGGGCGGTACTTCGTTGTTGTTAGGAATAACAGAGCTGTTTTCAGCCATGCCGGGCCCCTTGGCTTATACATTCAGTACTCGTTTAGGTCGGTCGCGTTATACCGGTGATGCTTGCATTGGTTTGAATTCTCCCAAGGAAAGTGCCGCCATGGGATTAATCGCCTACGAGGCACTGCGATTCAAAGAAGGTGATGAGGACGAGGAGGAAAAGGCGGCCTCTGATGACTCTTTGTGGGCTAAAACCAAGCGTTTTTTGATTGAATTCTTTATAGGCCAGTACTAAGCTTTCTTCCTTAACTCGCGCCTCATTTGCACTTGATTTGGATGAACTAAAAAATAGCAATTATGATTTTTAAAATTGAAAAAAGTTTTTGAAAATCCAAGCAAAACGATCCTTATTCATACATAATTACAAGATTGGATTTGGAGGCCTATTCCCATGTTTGAAGTACTCAGTGATAATGATCCCCGTCAGACCGTCATTAAGGTTGTCGGTGTGGGCGGCGGCGGTGGTAACGCCGTAGAACATATGATTGAGCGCGGTGCTCAAGGTATTGAATTTATTGCGATTAATACCGACTATACGGCATTGTCACATTCTAGAGCTCATGCCACTTTGCAAATCGGTAAAACTGGACTTGGAGCCGGTGCTCGTCCGGAAGTTGGCGAGCAGGCTGCAATTGAAGCCAAAGATCGGATTCGTGAACTTTTGCAAGGTGCAAATCTCGTTTTCATTACTGCCGGGATGGGTGGTGGTACCGGTACCGGTGCGGCCCCTGTGGTGGCTCAAATTGCTCGGGAAATGGGTATTTTGACGGTTGCTGTTGTAACTAAGCCCTTCAGTTATGAAGGAGCTCTTCGCATGCAACGCGCCGAAGAAGGTTTAGTCAAACTCAAACAATGCGTGGACAGCCAAATTGTCATTTTGAATGACAAATTGGAAGATGAGTTGGGTGAGGATGCCTCCGTGAGTGAATGCTTTGCCGCAGCCGATGACGTTTTGTTTAAGGCTTGTGCAGGCATCACCGAAATTATTCAAACACCGGGTCTGATCGGTGTGGACTTCGAAGACTTGCGCACGGTGATGAGTGAACGCGGAACGGCCATGATGGGTTCGGCTATTGCCTCCGGTCCTGATCGCGCCCGTATTGCCGCTGAAAATGCAGTGGCCTGTCCGTTGCTTGAGGGGGTAACGCTCAACGGAGCCCGCGGCGTGTTGGTATACATCACGGCCAGTGAAGAAACGATGAAGATGAAGGAAACCAAGACGGTTATGAATATCATCACGAACTTCACGGCAAAAGGCGCTCAAGTTATTTACGGTTCAGCCTACGATGACAGTATGGGCGACTCCATGCGTGTGACAGTGGTTGCCACAGGCCTGGATGGCGGTAAGGACAAAGAAGTTGCTCCGCTTGAAAAACCCGATGAAAAGCGAGATGTTTGGGAACATAACAACCGCAGTTATGCAGAACCGCAACAAGCAGATCCTTGGACCAGTCGTCAAAGTGTAGCTCAGCAGCCTGCCGCTCCGAAGGTGGCTCAACCGCAGGTGGAATCTAAGCCTACGGTTGCCAAGCCCGAGCCTCAACCGAGTATTCCGGCTGCTCAACAACCTGCTCAATCGGAACCCCAACAGCCGCAAGAGCCTGAAAAACAGGAAGAAAAGGCAGCCGATGAATGGGAAACGGGTTGGTGGTCTATTCGTCACGACAATAAGTAAGAACAAATTTAGTTATGCTCAAACAACGAACGCTTAAAAAAGTCGTCCGTACGGTTGGTATCGGTCTGCATTCCGGTCGAAAAGTAAATTTGACTTTACGTCCGGCTGACCCCGATACCGGCATTGTGTATACCCGTGTCGATTTAAATCCGCCCGTTGTTATGCCGGCAGAAGCTACGCGTGTGAATGATACGCGCATGGCAACAACATTAAACGAAGGTCCGGTCAAAATTTCCACCATTGAACACTTGATGAGTGCGTTCAATGGTTTGGGAATTGATAATTGCTATGTTGATGTTGATGCACCGGAAATTCCGATTATGGATGGATCCGGTGCAAGTTTTGTCTTCCTGATCCAAGCTGCCGGCATAGTTGAGCAACCCGCTCCAAAGCGTTTTGTTCGAGTGAAAAAAACTGTTCGTGTAACCGATGGCGATAAATGGGCCCAGCTGGAGCCTCATGAAGGTTTTTCATTGGCTTTTTCCATTAATTTTGGCCACCCTGCAATCGACAGCACTTTGCAATTTACTGAAGTTGATTTGGCTAAGGTTGATTATGCTCATGCTGTCAGCCGAGCCAGAACATTTGGTTTTGTGCAAGACGTAGAGATGCTTCGTTCTATCGGCTTAGCTCAAGGGGGAACTCTTGAAAATGCTGTTGTAATGGATGAGTATCGGGTGCTTAATCCCGAAGGCCTCAGGGGACAGGACGAGTTTGTGAAGCACAAGATCTTGGATGCCATGGGGGATCTTTATGTTTTAGGTCACCCGCTTTTGACTCGCTATAGTGCCAATAAATCCGGTCACGGTTTGAACAACCAGCTCTTAAGAGCGTTGTTGGCTGATGATTCAGCTTGGGAATGGGCAACATTTGAGTCTGAAAAAGCCCCAAGAGATTTTTCTTTTGAGCGTGTTTTTGCGATCTAAAGCCGCGCTGTAACCGATTTTCTATTTGCGGTTGGGTGTTTCTTTTGTGTTTGTCTGCACAGAAAAAGCGTAATATCCAATTGGTTAGAAAATCGGTTGTTTCTTTCTGATATGTCACTTTTTTCCCTATTCCTCATCACCTCATTGGCCAATATCCTGTCGCCGGGAATGGGTGTGATATTTGCCATTGTTTTATCGCTGCAGCAAGGGTGGCATAAGACCGTTTTTTTCAGTTTAGGTCAAGCTATTGGCATATCGATATTGTTTACTGCCGCCATGTCCGGTATGGGGGTGGTTTTAGCCAACAGCCCGACTTTATTTAACGCGATTAAAATCGCCGGTGCTTTTTTCATTCTTTATTTGGGTTGGAGAAGTTGGCATAAACCGGCCATGCACTTTGGCACTTCTCCCGATAAGGAAAAATCTGAAGGTAGGCACGCGGTCCCTGAAGATGGGTTGGCAAACTTTACGAAAGGTATCGTGATCTCGCTTTGCAATCCACAACCGATTATCTTTGGAATCAGTGTCTTACCCCAATTTGTGGATCCGCAACAACCCTATGTCGCTCAAGCCGTATTGATGATTTCCGTTTACGCTGTGATGGTCTTTATCAATCTGGTTGTTTACGCAATTTTGGCTGAAAGAGCCAGACGTTTTTTTACTGGTCCCAGGGGTTCACAGATTATTAACCGGGCAACCGCATGTGTTTTCTTTGCGATCGGTTTTTTGGTGTTGGGGTTCGCTCTGGTCGGTCTCTTCTAATCAGGCTCTGTTTTCCAACGCGTCAGCCAGTTTTTCAAGAACTTCTTTGATATCTTCGTCTTTAGCTCTTTGCGCGTTTTGCCGAACGGCGTCAGCGGCGCCAGGTTGGGCAATCCGAGGGGGATCCTTGGGATAATTTTCCAAATCAGGCAGAGGGAGAATTTTCCCCGCTTTAATTCCTAGAATCGGAAGATTAAGACCGCTATCAAAAAGATATTTTTCAAGTGAAGGTTGAATTTGCTTGAGTCGATTAGCGATTGTCGGCGTCGTTGTGTTAATGATGATGCCTTGAGAGGCACATTCAACATGCACAGCCCGTTGAAAATCAATATGCAGACGCTTGCTTTGGCAGGCACGTTGCAAAACTTGAGCCACCCTGACGCTTAACATTTGCCGCGCAATGAGCGTATCAGGGTTTAAAGAGTTTAAAAGTTTGTCAATACTTTCTAATCCGTACATGCCGTTTTCCTTTTGCGTGCATTTTCTCACAAATAGGCATTGAAATCGAAACGAAAAAAGTTACAAAAAAGGTCGGATTTCTTAAAAAACAAAGAATTTTCAAAGGAAAATCATTTCTGCAATATGCGATAATTGCCAGCTGTAGTTTATTCTCTCGACAAATTTTGTCGTCCAAAAATTAACAAAACGCGTGCTGCCTGAAAATGCAGTGACGTGCAGGGTATCAAAAGATGTTTTCTGAGCTTTTAACGAAAGTGTTTGGCAGTCGCAATGACCGCTTGATTAAACAGTACCGTCGTCAGTGCGCTGCGATCAATAAGCTGGAGCCGACAATCAAAGCTTTGAGCGATGATGAGCTCAAGGCTAAGACTCAAGAATTTCGTGATCGTTTAGCCAAAGGCGAGACGCTCGAAGCGTTGTTGCCTGAAGCGTTTGCAGTCGTCAGAGAAGCCAGTTGGCGTGTGTTGGGAATGCGTCACTTTGACGTTCAACTTATCGGCGGTATGGTGCTCAATGACGGCAAGATCGCAGAAATGCGAACCGGTGAAGGTAAAACATTAACGGCTACATTGGCCGTTTACTTGAATGCCCTGCCAGCTAAAGGTGTTCACGTTGTGACAGTGAACGACTACCTTGCCAAGCGTGACGCAGAGTGGATGGGACGCGTGTACAACTTCTTAGGGATGACAGTTGGTACCATCTACAGTCAGCAACCTAATGACGAGAAAGTTCAAGCTTACGCGGCCGATATCACCTACGGTACCAATAACGAATTCGGCTTTGACTATCTGCGCGACAACATGGAGTATGACATTCATCATCGTCGTCAACGCGGTTTGCATTATGCAATCGTTGACGAAGTGGACTCCATTTTGATTGATGAAGCGCGTACGCCTTTGATCATTTCCGGCCCGGCTGATGACAACACCGATCTTTATGCCAAGATTAATGAAATTCCTCCGCTTTTAACGCGTCAGGCAACCGAAAAGGGTGAAGGTGACTATTGGGTAGATGAAAAAGCCCATCAGGTCTACATCTCCGAACAAGGACACGAACATATTGAGCAAATCCTCACGGAAAGAGGATTGATTCCTCAAGGCCAAAGTCTGTACTCTGCTCAAAATATTATTTTGATGCATCACTTGATGGCCTCTCTTCGCGCTCACTCTTTGTTTAAGCGCGACCAGCACTACGTTGTCCAGAATGGCGAAATTGTCATTGTGGACGAATTTACGGGCCGTTTAATGCCGGGTCGTCGTTGGTCCGAAGGTCTTCATCAGGCTGTCGAAGCTAAAGAAGGCGTGAAGATTAATCAAGAAAACCAAACGTTTGCCTCTATTACATTCCAGAATTACTTCCGTATGTATGAGAAGCTTTCCGGTATGACCGGTACGGCTGATACGGAAGCTTATGAATTCCAGGATATTTATGGTTTGGAAACGGTTGTCATCCCGACTCATAAGAAGATGATTCGTGTTGACCAACAAGATAAGGTTTTCCGCACAATCAACGAAAAGTACCAAGCCATTATTGAAGATATCAAGGAGTGCAATAAGCGCCAACAACCAGTGTTGTTGGGTACGACTTCTATTGAAAATTCTGAAGCGCTCAGCAAACTCTTGGATAAGGAAGGTATTAAGCACAATGTGTTGAACGCCAAGCAACACGAACGGGAAGCTCAGATTGTGCTTGAAGCCGGTCGTCCTGGGGTTGTGACAATCGCCACTAACATGGCCGGTCGTGGTACCGATATTGTTTTGGGCGGTGGCATTAATAAGCATATTGATGATGTTAAGACCAACCCCGATCTTTCTGATGAAGAAAAGAAAGCGGCGATTGAAAAGATCAAGGCTGAGTGGCAGATTGAACACGATAAGGTGGTTGCCGCCGGTGGTTTGCGCATTATCGGCAGTGAACGTCACGAGTCACGTCGTATTGACAACCAATTGCGTGGTCGTGCTGGCCGCCAAGGTGACCCGGGCTCTTCATGCTTTTATCTGTCAATGGAAGATCCGTTGCTTCGAATCTTTGGCGGTGACCGCATGCGCGCCATTGCCGATAAGCTCAAGCTTGAAGAAGGCGTTGCCATCGAATCCAATATGCTTACTCGTATGATTGAGAGCGCTCAGCGTAAGGTTGAAGGCCGAAACTACGATATTCGTAAGCAACTGCTTGAATTCGATGACGTGCAAAATGATCAACGTCGTGAAATTTATCGCTTGCGCAACGAGATTTTGGAAAGTGACGACTTGAGTGAAATGGTGACCAATTTACGTCACGGCTATTTCACCGACTTATTCAGAACTTATGTGCCTGCCGATACCGTTGAAGAGCAATGGGACTTGTCAACCCTTACGACCATTCTCAAGAGTGAATGGGGCATTGATATCGACTTTGCCGGAATGCTTGAAAAGAGCAATTCAACCACCGATGAAGACTTGTTGAAGGTTCTCATTGATGAGTGTGACCGAATTTACAATGACAAGGTTGAATTGGCCGGTCCGCAGGCGATGAATGATTTCGCCAAGCAGGTGACGCTGCAAGTGTTGGATAGCATTTGGAGAGCGCATATCACCGCTTTGGATGCTTTGCGTCAAGGTATTTACTTGCGCGGTTACGCTCAAAAGCAACCTAAGCAAGAATACAAGCGCGAAGCATTCTCGATGTTTGAAACGTTACTTGACCGAGTGCGTGAAAATGTTATGCGTGTACTGATGACTGTCAGAATTCAAACACGCGAAGAAGCGATGGCTGAACAACAACGGGCTCAAGAAGAAGCGCTTGCTCGTGCACAGGCCGCTGCGCGTGCTCAAGCAATTGCTCAAGCTCAACAAGAAGCTAAAAATAAAGTCGTTCACGATGACGAAGGACACGAATTATCCTTTACCGGAATCTCTGCGGCCGGGGTGGATCTTGATAAAGTGGATTGGCGAGGCGTTTCCCGCAACGATCCGTGTCCTTGTGGCTCGGGCAAAAAGTTTAAGAACTGCCACGGTCACATTGACTAATTGCTAAACCAACTTAAAAAGCGCTCTGAAATGGGCGCTTTTTTGTGAGAAGAATATGACGAATCGAATAGAAACACTCGTAGCCTGTGTGGTGATGATTGATAACGAAGGACGAAGTTTGCTGGGGTGCCGGCCGGAGGGGAAAGTGTATGCCGGTTGGTGGGAGTTCCCCGGCGGGAAATTAGAGGCTATGGAAACCGTAGAGGAAGCCGCCAAACGTGAAATGCGCGAAGAACTCGGGATCGATCTTCAAAATTCTTCTCCGTGGGTAACTTTGGTACATGACTATCCCCATGCGCGCGTACGACTTCATTTTGTCAGGAGTTGGCAGTGGCGGGGAGAGCCACGGTCATTGGAGGGACAGTCTTTGGGTTTCTTTTCGCCACTTGATTGGCCGGCTCCCATATTAAAGGCGAGTGAACCCATTCAAAAATGGCTTTTAATGCCTAAACATTGGGTAAAAATTCAGTCAGAAAGCGCATTAGAAAACCTTGAGGCTCAAAAAGAAAGAGGTTTTGACGGAGCCATTTTGTGTGGTGATTACATCAAAGAGTTTGATGATTGGAAAAAGCGCTTAATGGCTTTGGGTATTAAAGAAATTTGGGTTGATGCAACGGCAAGTGACGAACAACAAAAAAGGGCAGACGGTGTTTTTGTGGATGAAGGTCAAAGTGTTGGAAACGTTATCCACGAACGTTTTGCCGTCAAAGCTGACTGTTCAAACTGGGAGAGTATCGCTCAAAGCGGGGCATTATTTGCTTGGGTTGATCCGGCAATTCGTGTAGCTTCAAGTGCCTGGTTGCGACTTTTAAGTGATAACCCCGTTCCGTTGTATTTAACCAATGTCAAAATAAACGATGAAAAACTGTTAAGACCGCACGGGGCGAACGGTTGGATCGAAACTATTTAGTTTTGGGCTCTGTTTTCTTTTCTTCTTCCAGATGAGAGAAAAGTTCTTGGGCAAGTTTGTCTGCTTCGCTTTCATTGGTCTGAGCATACGAATTGCCATGAATGACGTAAGCATCACTTGCCCATTCACCTAAATCAATCAATTTGCATCGTTCAGAGCAAAATGGACGCCAAGGATTCTTCTCCGACCATTCCACTGTTTTTTTGCAGATAGGACACTTCACAATCATACGGGTTCCCCCGCTTTGAGTGATTGTTTTGCCATCGTAAGGTAAAAGTCATGGAGCTTGCGCACTTGTTGGTTAAGTGCCTCAAGTGTTGATTCGTTAACAATGACCTCATTGGCAATAGCCTTACGAGCATCACGTGTTGCTTGCGTTGCAATAATGGCCATAACTTCTTCACGTGACAATTGAGATCGTGTCATGACCCGTTCAATTTGGGTTTCAACCTCACAATCAATAACTAGAACTCTGTCACATCGGTTTAACCATTGCGGGCTTTCGGCAAGGAGGGGAACAACCAGTACAACGTAAGGAGCATCAGAATGCTGCGACACGGAGGCCATTGTGACGTTAGCAATAAGGGGATGCAAAATGGCTTCCAGTTTGTGTCTGGCATCGGGATTTGTGAAGACAAGCTCACGCATCTTTGCTCGGTCCAATTTACCGGAGGCATCAATAAGTTCATCTCCGAAAGCCTCTCTGATGGCGGGAATAGCCAGTCCATTCGGAGCAGTAACCGCATGGCTAATCAAATCAGTGTCAATCACCGGAACTCCCAATGCCTCAAAAGCATTGCTTGCTTGAGTTTTTCCGGAGCCGATGCCTCCCGTAAGCCCGACAATCCAAGTCATTATTAAAAAATCCCTGATGATAAATGAAGGTTCTTGAATTATACGTTCTTTGTTTCTGTATTCCTGAACTTAGGCAACAATAACAACAGAAGGTAGGCAGATCATCTTACGCATTGGGCGTGGATAAATAAGCCCTATTCCAAACTTATTTGTTCTTAGGATATAGAGGATTGCTAACAAATTCGAGGCAACTGTTCGCCGTTGAGCCAATCAACACTGCGTCGCCCGCCAAGGAGTGTTTCCATTTCAACACATCCGGCGTTCTCTGCCGTCACTTCGCCGATAATGCAAGCCTCTTGACCGTGAGGATCCGATTTCATGGCTTGCAGAACTTTTAGGCTTTCCTCTTTACGGCAAATCACAATCACTTTTCCTTCGTTAGCGACAAAAAGGGGATCTAACCCAAGAAATTCGCAAGCGGCGGCGACAGCGGGCTTAACCGGAATCTTTTCTTCATGCAAGAAAATACCAACACCGCTTTGGTGAGCAATTTCATTGAGAGTGGCAGCCAAACCTCCTCGGGTTGGATCTCGCAGAACGTGCACATCTGGTGTGACATTGAGAACCGATTTGATTAATCCGTTCAAGGGGGCTGTGTCGCTTTCAATTTCTGTTAAAAACGACATATTTTCTCTTTTGGAAAGGATAGCAGTGCCGTGGTCACCCATTGATCCCGAAATAATCACCACATCCCCCGGTTGGGCATTCCGACCTGATATGGGAAAGTCCGTTAACTTTTCACCGATACCGGTTGTAGAAATATAGATACCGTCACCATGACCTTTTTCGACGACTTTAGTGTCTCCGGTAACGATGGCAACGTTTGCTTCTTTCGCAGCATTAGCCATTGATTGTACGATCTGGTCAAGTTTGGAGAGTTCAAAACCCTCTTCCAAAATAAAACTTGCCGCAATATAGAGAGGCTTTGCTCCGCACATGGCGACATCGTTGACAGTTCCGCAAATGGCTAGGCGTCCTATATCTCCTCCCGGAAAGAATAGAGGTGAAATGACATGTGCATCGCATGACACGGCGATTGGTTTTTCAAGACTGGGTAAAACAGCACCATCATGTCCTTCGTCAAGCCATTGATTGGTGAAATGTCGGGAGAAAATTTCTTCAATCAATTGAGCACTGGCAAGTCCTCCTGCGCCATGAGTCATTTCAATGCGGCCGTGACGCAGATCCAATCGACGAACATAATCGGGTTTGACAGAAGACATTATTTATTCCTCAGTGTTTGGAACTGTTTTATGTTTAGGAGCGTAACGCCAGTAAGCCGCGCAGGCTCCTTCAGAACTGACCATGCAAGCCCCCATCGGATGAGCGGGGGTACAAACCGTGCCGAAAAGCTTGCAATCGAACGGCTCCTTTTCTCCTCTGAGAATAGCGCCGCAGGCACAGGCTCTGTTATCCGGGCTATGTCGTTCAGTCATTTGAAAGCGTTTTTCTGCATCAAATTGCGAGTATCTTTCACGGAGTTTTAGAGCCGAGAAGGGAACATAGCCCAAGCCTCGCCATTCGAAAGAATCTCTTAACTCAAAAATCTCATTCATTAAGTCGACGGCCAGTCGGTTGCCCTCACGAGAGACCGCTCGTGTGAATTCATTTTCCACTTCATGTCGTCCCTCGTTGACTTGTCGGATCATCATCAAAATCGCCAAAAGCATATCAAGCGGTTCAAAGCCGGCAATGACCACCGGTTTTCCCCATTTCGCTGAAAAAGGTTCATAAGCTTTTGAACCGATAACCGTTGAAACATGAGCGGGGCCGACAAGTCCGTCAAGCTGTGGCGCGCGGCTTCCTTCTTGAGCGGTTTTTAAGATGTGCTCCATCGCGGCAGGCGTGAGGACATGATTGACGAAAACCGAAAAATTATTAAGTCCGAGACGCTTGGCTATTTGAATAGCAACGGCGGTGGGCGGAGTGGTGGTCTCAAATCCAATAGCAAAAAAGACGACTTCTTTGTCTGGATTGGCCTTCGCTATGTTGATCGCGTCCATTGGTGAGTAAACCATGCGAACATCACCGCCAAGTGAGCGGCAATTGAAAAGTGACTGCCCTTTTGATGTCGGCACTCGGAGCGTATCAGCGTATGTACACAAAATCACTTTTTCGCTTAACGCTAAGTCAATCGCCATTTCAATACGACCAACCGGTAACACACAGACCGGGCAGCCCGGACCGTGAATCATTTTTACGTTGTCTGGCAAAAGATCCGTTAATCCCCAGCGTGACAGAACGTGGGTGTGGCCGCCGCAAAATTCCATAAAGCGATAAGAGCGGGCGGGCATTACTTCTTTAGCAATTTCATTGCTTAACGCTTTTGCTTTATCCCGATCGCGATATTCACTGATGTATTGCATAAGCTTAGGCTTTAGCCTCCGAAGGTAATGCATTCAATATTTCCATGGTTTTTCGGGCTTCTTCTTCATCAATACGGTTTAAAGCGAAACCAACATGGACAATAACCCATTCTTGCTCTCGGGGAGAGTCAATCAAGGAAACATTGACTTCTTTTTCAATACCGTTGAAATCGCATAAAGCAGTTTCATTGTTTATCAGTTTGGTGATCTTTGCAGGCACTGCCAAACACATATTTACCTCAATGTAAGTTACAAGTCACCGGAGAACTCATATTTTTCAGCACCGCTTTCTACCATTAGGTGCGATAGCCAGACTTGTCCCAAAGCTATACCGCCGTCACCGGCAGGTACCTTTTGCGGGAAATAGCTCTCGATAGAGAGTTTCCCAAGCTCTTGGACTAAAGCGGCGGTCAACAATCTGTTGGCCATGCAACCTCCGGTCAGCATAACGGGACCTTTGTACTGAAGACGCTCACAGGCCTGATACACAAGCTGCGTAAGTCCTAATGCCAGGGTCGCATGGAAATCAGCGGCCAATTGTGACACTTTATCAGCAGATAGTTTCCTTCCTGCCTGAATAACTTCTTCAAAAAACGGTAGGAAACTAATCCGATGATTTTTGATGGTAAATCCCTTTTTATGCGCTTGAGGTTTCATCGTGCTCGCAACGCTTTCGAGCAACATCGCAGCCCTTGCATCATCATGTTGAACGTCACACAGGCCAAGCAATGCAGCCATGGCATCAAAAAGTCTTCCGCTGGAAGTGGTCAAAGGCGAAAGCTGAGAATTTTTAACAAGTTGGCCGAAATATTTAGCATTCGGCAACTCTGGGAAATACTTTTCAATCAAGTCCTCTTTGCCTAAAAGAGTCAGCACGCAAGCGCCCATTCTTCGTGGTTCATGGGCGGCTTTATCGCCACCGGGTAACGGAAGCGGTTCAAGAGCGCCCAATCGGTAGAAATTAGAAGCTCCTACTAATAACAGCTCTCCACCCCAAGCTTCATCATTGGGTCCGAGTCCCACGCCGTCCAACGCTAATCCGACAGTCGTTTCTTTTCGATTGATTTCAGCCATGGCTACTCCGATGTGAGCAGCATGATGGTAGATAGGAACGAAAAGACCTCCATGTTGCTTGGCAACGTGGGCCGCCAATCTTGTGCTGGGAAAATCCGGATGAGCATCAGCAGCAACAATTCTGGGTTTAATTTCATAGAGATGCGCCAGGTGCGAAATTGCATCTCGGTAGGCTTGGTCAGTTTGACTGTTTTCTAAATCACCGATGTGTTGAGTCAGAAAAACATCTTTATCGCGTGTGAGCGCAGCGGTATTTTTAAGGTAAGCACCTGCGGCTAACGTCGGTTTTAAATCAGTCTCCAACTTGACGGCTTCGGGGGCATAACCTCTGGAGCGTCGAATAAAAATGGGGGTTTCACCGATCAAGCGAACGACTGAATCATCACACCGAACAAGAATATCCCGATTGTGCAGCAGTATAAAATCCGCGATTCCTGAGAGTTTGGAGCGCGCCTCATCATTATCGGTGACCAGCGGCTCACCAGAACGGTTTGCTGATGTCATGACCAGTACGGCATCCAAACTCAAGTTGTCCGTCCATTGTGCTCCGTCCGGTTTACCGGCCAAAGAATGGAAAAGCAGCCAATGCACAGGGGTGTATGGAAGCATGATGCCTATGTCACTTAACCCGTCAGCAATTCCTTTGAGTGAGTGTTGATCTTTTCTGGGTAAAAGAGTGATCGGGCGGGCAGAGCTCTCCAACACCTCGCGGGCCTTAGGGCTGACATGGGTATAAATACTCGCACTGATGGTATTGACCATCATGACCGCGAGCGCTTTTTCATCACGTCCTTTGCGTTGTCTAAGTTTTTCAACAGCGCGAGGATTTTTGGCGTCACAAACTAAATGAAATCCCCCCGGTCCTTTTACGGCAACAATTTTTCCGTCTCTAATGGCTTTAACGGCTAGATCTATCGGATCTCCGTCAATTGGCTGCCCTCCTATGTCTTCAAACCATAGTTGTGGCCCACAAACCGGACAGGCATTGGGTTGAGCATGAAAACGTCTGTCCAGAGGGTCTTTGTATTCTGACAAACATTGTTCACACATCTTGAAAGGGGCCATTGTCGTTTGCGGCCTATCGTATGGAAGGTGCTTTGTGATTGTGAAACGAGGGCCGCAGTGCGTGCAATTGGTAAAGGCATAACGATAACGCCTGTTGCCGGGTGTAAACATATCTTGAAGACATGCTTTGCATGTTGCGGCATCAGCGGTAATAGCGGTATTGACCTTGCCTTCCTGGCTTTCAGTGATTGTGAAATCGGTATAGCCTTTAAGATCCACATCGGAAGGATGAATGAAATCAATTCGAGCCAAAGGGGGTTTCTGTTCCCGCAAAAGTGTCGGAAACCGAGAAACCTGATCCGCCTCTCCTTCTAAGATAACCCCGACACCTTCGGCATCGTTGAAAACTTCGCCTTTCAGTTCGAGTTCAGTCGCGATTCGGTAAACAGTCGGCCGAAATCCGACTCCCTGAACAAGTCCGTTAATACGAAAAAATTTCGCGATCATGCTGAGTTCTATCTCAAAGAGTAGCCAATGTTTTTTGGGCTTTCAGCCACATAATCCATTTATCAAGTCCCTCGCCCTTAGTTGCAGAAACTCTCAAGATTTGGATTTTCGGATTGACTCGTCGGGCATATTCTTCGCAAGCTTCGATATTGAAATTTACGTACGGCAGAAGATCAATCTTATTGATGATCATGACATCAGAGACGCGGAACATGTCCGGATACTTCAACGGCTTGTCTTCGCCCTCGGTTACCGACAAAATCACGACTTTATGAGCTTCTCCCAAATCAAATTCCGCCGGACAAACCAAGTTGCCGACATTTTCAATGAAGAGCACACTGTTGTCGGTCAACTCCATATGGCTTAATGCATGTCGGATCATTTCCGCATCCAAATGACAGCCTTTCCCCGTATTGATCTGATGAGCGTGGGCACCGGTTTGGCGAATTCTATCGGCGTCATTGCTGGTTTGTTGGTCGCCTTCAATTACGCTAACGGAAAAATCATCCTTTGCCGCCTTAATCGTCGCACAGAGCAATTCCGTTTTGCCGGAACCGGGACTGGAGACAAAATTAAGCGCCAAGATATGCTTTTGCCTGAAGTATTTTCTGTTATCGTCGGCTATGGCGTTATTACGGGCAAGGATGTCTTCTTCGATACTAATGGCGCGTTCTGCCGATATCGCTGAATCGTGTGAATGAGCGGGACCATGGGAATGCTCATGATGATGCTCGTGATCCTCGTGAGTGTGAGTGACCAGATTGCCGTTTTCATCCACATGTGTGTGGGTGTGAGTATGATTGCCTCCGCAGCCGCAAGTCGTGCACATAAAATTTCTCCTTACCAAATTCTTTTATTGGGAGTCATCGGCAATAATGTCGATGACCTTAAGTTCTGTTCCACCCGTTGCCGTTAAATGGAAGCCTCCGCAAATCGGGCAAGCCTCGCCGTATCGCTTCAAAGAAACGGTTTGAGCACAGTCCATGCACCAGGCTTTGCCGGGCGGTCGCTCAATGATGAGTTGTGCGTTTTGTGCGCACCCCTGTCGAGTGACCGATTGCCAAGCAAAGCGTAAACAGTCAATGTCAACACCAGCTAACTCACCGACTGCAATCCGCACGCTTTTCACTCGGTTGACGTTGTTGGATTTTGCCGTGCGCTCAACAATCTCGATGATGCCTTCAGCAATAGATAGCTCGTGCATCAACCCTCCTTTTGTGGCCACTTGACATCTATCTTTGTGCAGGGATCAAATGCGCAGGCAATCAGATTTAATCCGGTGATTACCGATTTGACCGCGTTTGATTTTTCTTTAATAAATAGATTCATTGCATCGACCATTGGACTTTCTTCCTGAAATGCCCATTCTGTCGGCGCCACAATATGAAAGCGCATTTTGTTATTGTCAATTTGCAGAAAATGCATCAAAGTGCCGCGAGCAGTTTCTACGAGTCCGACTCCCCAATTGTTCCCTAGGTTAATGCTTCTAACGGTAAAGGGAGAGGGAAGACCGGAGGCAAAATTTTTTAATTCTTCCAGTCTTGCGAGCACCAGATCTCGGATTGAAAAAGGATCTCTTCTGCCTTTATCCGTTTGACTGCGGCAACGAGCCAGTGCGCCGGGTATACGAGCGCCGACCAGTTGCGGCGACAGAGCCCATTCGGGATACTCCTGGAGAATGCGCAGAAACAGTTTGAGGATTTCGCGGTTGCTGACTTCTTCAGGAAAGAGTAACCCTTTACCATCCAATTGGATATTGTCGAATCGTTCAAACGTGTGCTTGATCGCGCCAATGGCTTTCTTTTCGCGAGTAAACCACAATATAATGAGAGCCTTTAAATCTTCGTTGAAAGACTCAAGGGCGGCGTTGTCAATGCAGGCACTTTTTGACAGATCCCATAACCTGGCTCTTAATTCTCCAAGTGTTTTTAAACATTCCTGACTGACTTTGCCGTGAATCGTGAACGGCTGCAAATCCATGCTTAATACACGGACGGTTTCTAAGATGGCTTCTGCCGTAACCAAACTCTGAATATTTGTATCGTAAGACGAAAACCCTTGATTGGGATTTTGGTGGGTAATTGCGTGTTGAGCAGCTTTAAAAGCACTAACCTGGGCAATAGGGCATAACCCAAGAAGGGCGCGAAGAATTTCAATCGCTTTCTCGGCTCCAAGGCTTTCCGCTGTTTGCGCAATGACTCTAGTGCGATGGTTGTGAAGTTCTACCTTCAGACCATTTTTTTCTTCGTGAACTATCAAAGAAACAGAGGAGAAATCAGGGTTTATCATCTGCGATCATCTCCTTGCTGAAAGTGGTGAAAAAATCTCGCCGAGACAAATTTTCTGGAATGGCACTTCTAGTGCTGTGCGTTGTATGGGAACTATCGCTTTCAGGTGTAAGCATCAACATCAAAGCGCGGGCAGCAAAAGCCTCTGCACTTCGCTGATTGAACAAGGGATCAACCGGACTCATCAGAGAGCATGCTAGAAATTTCCCCAGTCTGTCGCTAGCCATTCCTAGAAAGCTGAAAGCTCCCGCAGGCAAAGTAATCGACAGTATTTTCCCAACTTGAATCTCCGGCCAGTTGCTTTTATTACCCTGCGCAAGAACCACCAAAATGGACCATGGTGTAACCATGGCACCGATCCAGTGTTTTTTGAAGTTTTGAAAACCGATCGCACGCACTTGCAGTCCATTATGACAAATGGGCAAACCTTTCATGTGATTGTTGAAAATGAGCTGAAACTCGGCTTCAAAATCAGAGGCTGGACAATGGTTAATATTGATCACTTTTCACCTTTAACAGCATACGAGTTCAGCGTACACTTAAATAGACTGAAAAGTGTGAGTAAAATCGTACCGTTTTGGCTATTTTTGTGAAAGTTTTATCAAAAAATAAGCTTTTTAAATGCAGTTATAACAAAATAAGCAAAATATACCTCTTTGGTGTAATAAAAGAAGTCGTTTGCGTCTAAGTATTCGAGTTTTCGTACCATACAATCTAAATTAAGAACGCGAGAGCGTGCAATAAAGCGAGCCTATTTTCGTTTGGCTGGACTCCATGCGAAATAAAAGGCTAAGGAGAATCCCCTTATGTTTGAAACTCAATATGAAGCGTTGCGGCGCCAAGGTGTTAGCCGCCGCAGTTTTTTGCAATTTTGCTCGCTGACGGCCGCCAGTTTGGGATTGGGAAGCGCAGGAGCTCAAGAGATTGCTCAAGCCATTGAAACCAAGCCTAGGATGCCGGTTGTATGGTTACACGGCCTGGAGTGCACCTGTTGTACGGAGTCGTTTATCCGCTCTTACCATCCGGTTGCCAAGGATTTGGTGTTGTCCATGATTTCGCTCGACTATGACGACACCATTATGGCTGCCGCCGGACATCAGGCCGAAGCGGCACTTGAAGAAACCATTACCAAGTACAAAGGCAATTACATTTTGGCCGTTGAAGGCAATGTGCCTTTGAATGATGATGGGGTTAACTGCATTCCTGCAGGAGAAACTTTCCTGCAAAAAATTAAACACGTGGCCGCTGGGGCCAAAGCCGTTATCGGTTGGGGATCATGCGCCGCATGGGGATGCGTGCAGGCGGCTAAACCCAATCCGACGCATTCTGTTCCCATTACAGAAATCATTACGGATAAGCCTATCGTACTTGTTCCGGGTTGCCCGCCGATTCCTGAGGTGATGACAGCCGTTGTGACTTATATTCTTACTTACGATCGCATTCCGCCGCTTGATCGGTTGGGACGGCCGAAGATGTTCTACGGTCAGCGTATTCATGATAAATGCTATCGTCGGGCGCATTTCGATGCCGGTCAGTTCGTTGAGAAATTTGATGACCAAGGCGCCAAATTGGGCTATTGCCTCTATAAGGTCGGGTGTAAAGGACCGACCACATACAATGCTTGTTCAACGATTCGTTGGAATGAGGGATTGAGCTGGCCTGTGCAGTCCGGCCACGGATGCATCGGTTGTTCTGAGCCTAATTTCTTTGACAAGGGCTCGTTCTATGAACATGAAACGACGATTTTGCCGCCGGGACTCGATGGTATTGAAGCGACTGTCGATAAGGTAGGCCTGGCGACGGTTGGCGTTGTTGGTGCTGCAGCTATTGCCCATGCCGCGCTATCGGCTGTTGCTCAAGCGCGAGCAAAAAAGACCAATAAAGATCTCGGGAGGGAAGAATAATGGCAGATCGTCGTATTGTTGTTGACCCGGTGACGCGTATTGAGGGTCATTTGCGCGTTCAAGCGGTGTTGGGTAATGGCGGGAAAGTCATTACGGACTCCCAAAGTACAGGCACGATGTGGCGTGGTCTTGAGGTGATTCTTAAAGGCCGGGATCCTCGCGATGCTTGGGCCTTTGTGGAACGTATTTGCGGGGTGTGTACGGGTATTCATGCCCTGGCAGCTGTCAGAAGCGTTGAAGATGCCATTGGCATCAAAATTCCCAAAAATGCGAACATCATTCGCAACCTAATGAATGCAACGCTTTACACGCACGACCACATTGTTCACTTTTACCAACTTTCTGCATTGGATTGGGTTGACGTGGTCAGTTCTCTGTCGGCTGATCCTCGAGAAGTCTCGGAATTGCAAAAGAAAATCAGTCCGCATCATCCGCTAAGTTCTCCGGGTTATTTCCGTGATGTGCAGAATCGCTTGAAGAAGTTTGTTGCTTCCGGTCAATTGGGGATTTTTGCCAACGGCTATTGGGGGCATCCTGCCATGAAGTTGCCGCCGGCGGTCAATCTCTTGGCGGTAACGCACTACCTAGAGGCACTTGATTTCCAGCGTGAAATCATCAAGATTCATACGATTTTGGGCGGCAAGAACCCGCATCCGAATTACTTGGTCGGTGGTGTGGCTTGCCCGATCAACA